>Ga0209578_10000108_pt1 | contig 174299 bp, 162 predicted proteins | sample tdAd472_FD_187127 | JGI IMG/M metagenome (GOLD analysis project Ga0209578, IMG submission 187127) | Marine sediment microbial communities from the Atlantic coast under amendment with organic carbon and nitrate - tdAd47.2 (SPAdes)... | ecosystem: Environmental > Aquatic > Marine > Coastal >... | reverse complement strand
ATTCCTCCATGGCTCCGCCATTCCGGGCTATCGCGACGCGCGGTCGCGCTTACAGCTTTTCAGATGTGAAAAGCTGGGGAGTATTCAGTACTCCGCTCTTCTGTTCGGACCTACCCCTCACCCTAACCCTCTCCCACAACGGGAGAGGGTTAGGGTGAGGGGTTAATTTAATAAGTCCGCTTACAGACATTTAACGCACTGACCCAAATCTTGCTCACATCTTCACAACAAGGAGCAAGCGGCATGATTAAAAAACTAGCCCTGATCTGCACCCTATTCACTCTCCCCGCCCATGCAGGCACCATCGACTTCGAAGGCCTGGGAGATTTAGTTGGTGTGGCATCTTTATCCACCTCGGACAACACCGTTGCCTTCAACTGCGGATCATTACAGAGCCCTGCAAATTGCACTTCGTTCCACTACGGAAGTCCCGCAGCCGTATTCCAGCCAGGTGATACCCCTGTCACAGGTTTTGGTGCAGGGACATCTGTAGGATTTGTTGGGTTACACGATCGGGTAGCGCCAAGTTCCGGGGCAAATATCGATGAATTTTTCTTTCAATTCACCAACGCAGTTTCATCCTTCGGCTTAGACCTCATTGATCATGATTTCCCTGGCAATGTGTTTACACTCACCCTATTTTCTAACGCTGATTTCACTGGCCTTCTCGATTCCTTTAGTCTCCCATTCGCTGGCGATGCAACAGTTGTACCTCTTGAGTTATTCTTATCAGGCAGCACCGCTTTATCAGCGTCGTTGACGCAAGCAGGAAATATAGACAACGGCATAGGAATTGATAACCTCCGCTTCACGACGGCAGTCCCAGCCCCCGCTGCCTCCACCATCATAGCCCTTAGCCTATTCCTTATAGCAGCAGCGCGGTATCGCCGCCTTATATGATTACTTACTAAGTCGGCTTACAGACCTTTAACCCCACCATTTCATTGCTTCTCACACCTCAATGACAAGGAGTGAGAAGCATGTTTAAACACCTAATTCTAGTCTACGCTTTATTCAGCCTGCCCGCACATGCGGGCGTTATCGTCTACGAAAATGACTTTGAAAACGGGGTAGTAGGCCCAGCCATTTCAGGCGGGGGCAGCGTGGTTGGCACACAAGGTTACTCCGCCTTTGGTTTTGGAAGCCGTTTTTTACAAAATACAACAGGGAGCTTTGAAGCAAATTCACAAATCGCAACAACCATCACACTAAGCGAGCTACCAACCCATGACAGCATCAACATTGGATTTCTTTTCGCTGCCATTAACAGCTGGGATGGCGACAACCTACCAGGAGGCGGTGCCCCTGATATTTTCCAAGTCATTGTAGATGGTATAATTGTGTTCAGCGAAAGTTTTGCAAATTTTCCAGGACTGCCCCAGACCGCAGGCATTTCAAACCGCATTTTCACACCAACAGACCTTGGATTTTTCTTTTCTACTTCCCGTGAGGACTCCGCTTATGACTACACGGCGTTTACAGACTTCTCAAACATTGCTCATACAAGCGATACGTTGAACCTATCCTTCATCACGGCCGGAGCGGGTTGGCAAGGCGGTGGTGATGAAAGCTTTGGTCTGGATAACATCACCATATCCTTAAACGGCGTCAAAGCCGTGCCAGAACCCGGCACACTTGCTTTATTCGGACTTGGGCTGTTTGGATTATTCCGCAGACGTCTGTTTAGCTAAATACGCTTACAAAGCTTTAACCCCCACCATATCCAGTGCTCTTCACACCTTCATAACAAGGAGTGAAGAGTATGTTGAAACGATTAGCCTTATTTTGCACCCTGTTCGCCCTCCCCGCACAGGCAAGCATCATCGTTTACGAGAACGACTTTGAAAGCGGGAATGCAGGATCAGCCATAACGGGCGTACGTTCCGTGGTGGGCACCCAGGGTTATTCAGCCGTGGGGTTTGGGACCCGCTTTCTGCACAATACGTCTGGGAGCAGCAGTGCCCCCATTGCTACAACCATCAATCTCACGAACCTGCCAGAGCATGACAGCGTGAATATAGGCTTTCTTCTAGCGCTTATTGATTCCTGGGATGGCAATAATGCAACTTTTGGACCGGATATACTACAGATCAGATTGGATGGAAGTCTTATACTCAATGAGATTTTTCCAACCAGCAGCGCTATTCAAAGTGCCCTCACCTCAGCGACTAATCTAGGTTTTAATACCTCATTTCCTGACAGAGCTTATGACTTCAACGCCTTCCCCTCCTTCACCAACATTGCTCATACTGCGGATAGTTTAACACTGTCATTCATTGCTGCGGGCAGCGGCTATCAAGGTGGCACTGATGAAAGCTATGCGATCGACAATATTTCCATATCCGTCAATCCCCTCATAACGGTTCCCGAACCGGGCATGTTCGGCGTCTTAGGAATAGGGTTGATAGGACTTTTTCGGCGGAGATTGTTCAGCTAAACTCCCCTTCAAGGAGAGTGTCATGGCTAAAAATCAGAACAAAACCCAGGCAACAGAGACAAGTGTTGAAGACTATATCGCCCAGCTAGAACATCCAAAGCGCAGGCGCGACAGTTATACGCTGATTGAAATCATGAAGCGCTTGACCGGTGAAGAACCCAAATTATGGGGCCCCAGCATCATTGGCTTTGGCCAATATCATTATAAATATGACAGCGGGCGCGAAGGGGATTTCATGCGCACGGGCTTTGCACCACGTAAAGCCAATATGGTCATCTATATCATGCCCGGCTACCGCGATTATGGGGAACAACTGGCACGCATGGGCAAGCATAAGATTGGCAAGTCCTGCCTTTACCTCACCGACCTCGAGAAGATTGACATAAATGTGTTGGAAGAAATCATTGCTGATAGCCTCAAATATATGCGAGAGAAATACCCAGATTAAAATAATGGTACGACCAAAGCCCCCAAATGAAAAAATCTCTTGCCCTCTTCAGTGCTACCGCATGGCTGCTTGCAGCTCCCGTTCAAGCGGGGACATTATCCCTCGTCGTTGAAAATGACAGCGTCGGCGGGACGGACCGTAATTACACCAATGGCTTGCTACTCGGCTATTTATTCGAAGACCGCAGCGGCCCGGATTTTGCCTATGACCTGGCGGATAAAATCTGGGGAGAGGACGAAGATAGCCCCCGCCATTTCAGCCTTGCCCTCGGCCACTCCATCTATACAGCAGAAAGCCGCACGGCCGTTGACCTTCAACCCGATGAACATCCTTATGCCGCCTGGCTCTATATTCAATCGGGGCTTATCGTTTCTCAAAAGAATTATACAGATGTTTTAAAACTGGAAATCGGCGTTGTTGGCCCTGCCGCTCTTGGCGAAGAAGTTCAGAATAATTTTCATGACATCATTGGCGTGGAACGCGCGGAGGGCTGGAGCAACCAACTGCGGAATGAACCAGGGTTAGCCACACATTTTGAACGCACATGGAATGGCTGGGGCTATGAAACCGAAGACGGCTTTGGCATACGCGTCAACCCACATGTGGGGGCCAGCCTGGGCAATATTCTGATTGAGGCTCGCACCGGTTTTACGCTGAGCCTGGGTCGCTATCTTGATGCCCAATTCCCGGCTGCACGCATTGAACCAGGCCCTGCGCTGCCGCCAAGCCAATCCAAGAAAAGACTATATTGGAATCTCTTCATGGGCATGGAAGGGCGCGCCGTTGCCCATAATCTATTCCTGGACGGCAGCACGTTTCGGGACAGTCATTCGGTCGACCGTAAAGTCTTCACGGGGGACGTACATTTCGGCATAACCCTTGGCACAGGCCCGGTCAGCGGGTCCTTCACCTATGTCGTCCGCGCCAAAGAGTTTGAAACCCAGACAAGCATTCAACAATATGGGTCCTTCACCCTGTCCTATCATTTCTAAGGAACAGCCAATGCCAGACAGCACATTATTAGCAGGACATGAGGGCGAGCTTCGCTGTTCCTGGTTTGGCGGGCTGGACGATTATCAGGCCTATCATGATGATGAATGGGGTCATCCGACAGCCGATGACAAAGTGTTGTTTCAAAAAATCTGTCTGGAAGGCTTTCAATCCGGCTTGTCCTGGTTGACCATTCTCCGCAAGCGAGAGAATTTCCGCATAGCTTTCGCAGGCTTTGATTTTGAAAAAGTCGCCCGTTTCACGGATGCAGATGTGGAACGCCTGGTCCAAGACAAAGGCATTATCCGCCATCGGGGTAAAATCCGCTCCACCATCAATAATGCGCAGCGAGCCTGTGATTTGGTCGATAAAGAAGGGTCGCTGGCGCGCTTCGTCTGGGGCTTTGAGCCAGACACTCACGACCACCGCCTGATGCAGACGACCAGCCCTGAATCCATTGCCTTGTCCAAAGAACTGAAGAAACGCGGCTGGAGTTTTGTAGGGCCAACCACCATGTATGCGTTCATCCAATCCATGGGCCTGGTCAATGACCATATGGAAGGCTGCTGCTATCACGCCGTGATTGAAGAAAAACGTGCGGCGTTTAAACGTCCTTAGGAATCATATTTTCGAGGATACGCAGGCGCTTTTCCCCAATCTGCCGGGTCTTTTCCAAAAGAAAAGCCACCCGCTCCCCCATCCAGTCCAGCTCTTCCAAAGTAGGGTCCACTTTATCCGGGTCCCATAATTCGACATAGGCGCGTTTGAACTTCTGATAGCGTTCGCGCACCTGGCGATTATCCCTTGGAAATACCCCACGCAGGCGGCTTTCATGCTCTTCACACAAAGACCGCAGCTTATCCAAATCATGGGTCTGCGGGGAATAGTCCGTTACCGCCAATAAAATACAATGATAGGCCCGGTCGGCGGCTTGGAACAATTGGAACATGGCCTCAAACAGGCGGCCCTGCGCACGGCAATATTCATAAGTATCAAGAAAGCCTTCAGCGATAGGCAGCCAATGGTCCAGATAATCTTTGACCCGGTCATAGGCATCTTGCGGGCTGGGCTTTTTCGCCTGTTCCAAGGGATAGCCTTTGACCTCATAAAAGGGCACCGCATCTTTCCAGATATCACGGAAGAAATAATGACCCGCCGTCAAATGACGGTTTAATTCCTTCAAGCTGTGGCACAGAATATTGACCGAGGTACGGAAAGGCAATTCATGGTTCAACCGATGCTCCGCCTTCGCCCAAAAGCCATCACCGTCCGTTAAATATTCGCGGTCTACCACCACAAGAATATCGAAATCGGATTGATAGCCCGAACCATCCTGCTCCACTTGCGTCCCACGGGCATAGGAGCCAAAAACCATGAGTTTCAGGATTTGCCCGTCATGGACAATATTCGCAGCCATACGCTGCTTTTTATCCGTATCAAAGCATTGAAACAGCACTTTTTGAATGTGCTTCAATTCATTGATGTTGCGCTTTGGCAGATGGTCGAGTGTTTTTTTCTTCATAGCTCGGGGATGGTTGTTTGAAATATTTGCTTTTTCAAAGTTTTACCACCCCTGCTACAATTTTAAAGTGTAAATTAAACCCCTGCGATGCAAAGATATTTCATTTCCACATATTCATCGATGCCGTATTTGGAGCCTTCGCGACCCAGACCGGATTCTTTCACGCCGCCAAAGGGCGCAACTTCTGTCGAAATAATGCCCGTATTCAAGCCGACAATGCCATATTCCAAAGCCTCAGCGACGCGGAAAGCGCGGGAAATATCTTTGGTGTAGAAATAGCTGGCCAAACCAAAACGGGTATCATTGGCCAATTCAACCACATCGCTCTCGTCTTCAAATTTGAAAAGCGGGGCCAAGGGGCCAAATGTTTCTTCGCTGGAGACTTTCATATCCGGCGTGACATTCGCAAGGACAGTGGGCTCGAAATAAGTCCCGCCCTTTTCATGGCGTTTCCCGCCCAGCAACACATTTGCACCTTTGGCAACCGCATCTTCTACATGGCTTTCAACTTTGGCCACTGCGGCCTCGTTGATAAGCGGGCCTTGGTCGCTATCACCGTCTAGGCCTGCGCCCACTTGCAAAGTTGAAGCGGCTTCTGCCAATTTCTTAGCGAATTCATCATAGATGCCGGACTGCACATAGATACGGTTCGCACAGACACAGGTTTGGCCGGTGTTGCGGTATTTAGAAACCATCGCACCTTCAACGGCGGCATCCACATCCGCATCATCAAATACGATGAACGGCGCATTGCCGCCCAATTCCAAAGACAATTTCTTCACCGTATCCGCACATTGACGCAGTAAGATTTTGCCAACAGCCGTTGACCCGGTGAAGGAGATTTTCGCCACATCAGGGCTTTCACATAAAGCACCGCCGATGTCCTGGGGCACACCTGTGACAACATTGAACACGCCTTTTGGCACACCTGCCTGCTCGGCAAGCTCCGCCAGCGCCAAAGCAGATAATGGCGTGTCTTCACCAGGCTTCACCACCATCGTGCAGCCTGCGGCCAACGCCGGTGCAGCTTTACGCGTAATCATCGCTGATGGAAAATTCCAAGGCGTGATAGCGCCCACAACACCAATAGGCTGGCGCATCACAAGAATACGCTTATCCGCTTCATTCGCTGGAATGATATCGCCATAGATGCGTTTGGCTTCTTCGGCATACCATTCAAAGAAAGATGCCGCATAAACGACCTCACCCATGGCTTCTTTCAAGGGTTTGCCTTGCTCTGCGGTCATCAACCGCGCCAGGTCTTCCTGGTTTTCAAGCATCAGCTCCCGCCAGCGCTGCAAAACCGCGCCGCGTTCCTTTGCTGTTTTCGCCGCCCAGGATTTTTGTGCTTCTTTCGCATCCGCAATGGCTTGATAGGTCTCAGCTGCCCCGCATTTGGGCACTGTCGTTAAAACTTCACCTGTTGCAGGGTTGGTTACATCAAAAGTTTCGCCGGATTTCGCGGCCACCCATGCACCATTGATATAGCATTTATCACGCATCAAAGCGGGTGTTTTCAAAAGCATCATCATCTCCTTTGGGGGCTGTGTCTGGCACTTGGCTAACTCTTATATAACACTTTGGCAAGGGGGTATGAAAACCTTCACTCTGGTGTGCGGCAATAAAACCCATTATATGCTCTCCAATGCGAGAACAATCTATAGCCCCGCCCATCCTGGCGCTGGTGCTGGCAACCGCCATGTCACCTTTAGCGCTGAACATCTTCTTGCCCTCCATGCCCAGCATGGCGGAAGAATTCGGCGTGGCAAGCACAGATATTCAACCCGCGGTCTCGCTTTATTTCCTAGGTGTCGCCTTTGGGCAGTTGATTTATGGGCCCCTCTCCGACCGATTTGGACGCCGCCCCATATTGTTAATCGGCGCATTCATATTCGCACTGACCAATGTTTATATGATTTTCACAGACAGTGTGAGCGGGTTGATTTATGGCCGCGCGGCGCAGGCCTTTGGCGGCTGTGCAGGCATGGTGTTAACACGGGCAATCATCCGCGATGTCTATGACAAAAGCCGCTCCGCCAGCGCCTTAGGTTATATCACAACGGCTATGGTCGTGGCCCCAGCGCTTGCCCCTTCAGCCGGTGCGCTGTTGGACGTGAATTTTGGATGGCGCTCCAGTTTTGTGTTTTTAGCGCTTTACGGCGTCTTGATGGTCCCCATCATCTATCGCTTCATCTGGGAGACGAATGCAAATCCACTTCGCTCCATCGAAATTAGCGGTGTCATCCGCAATTACGGGATGCTTCTACGTTCAGGCTTGTTCTGGGCCTATATGTTGACCATCAGCTTTGGTGCATCATCTTTCTACAGCTTCGTCGCCGGTGGCCCCCATGCAGTGATGGAAGTCATGGGCGGGACGCCAGTGGAATATGCCCAATATTTCATGTGGACGGCGCTTTCCTTCATGGGGGGCAGTTTCGTGGCCGGGCGCTTTGCCATGCGCATGGGGTTGGAACGCATGATGTATGTGGGCCTGGTGATGATTATCGTCGGCGGCCTGGCCGTTTTAGGGCAGTTAGTATATGGCCCCTCCCCCTTAGGTTTATTCGGCCCCGTCGCTTTTGCTTCTTTCGGCAGTGGCCTGGTCCATCCACCTGCAATGGCGGGGGCACTGAGTGTACGCCCGCAAATCGCGGGGTCCGCGTCAGGCATGCTGGGCTTCACACCCCTGATATTAGGGGCCTTTCTAAGCGAAGTGGTTGGGCGGAGCTTTGACTATGGGCTAACCCCGTTTTTCATCATTTACGCGGGTGCCTGCACAATCTCGGTTCTCTTCGGCTGGCTGGCGTTAAGACTGGAAAAGCGCGCAAGAAATTGACGTATTTCGCACATAATTTTGACAGAAGATTATATTTTAACTTGACGCTTAGACATGATTGATTATGAAGAGCGTCATGGTGAATGAAACTCACATATGTAAACGGCTCAAACGAATTACGGGCCCGGCTCTTCTCAAGGGCCGGGAAACACTCGTTTTCGCCACAGACATATATGATTTTCAGGACACCGCCACTCATGGGCACTTATTCACATAATTTAGACGCACATAGCGTTTTCACCGTCACAGCCACGCCAGACCCCGCCGTATTGCCGCGGGTATTAGGCTTTTTCGCACAGGACAATATGGTCCCCGTTCAAATCAAAAGCCGGGTTTTCGCAGGTGGCGACCTGGTGATTGACATTAATGTCCCGGACTTAAGCGACCAGCGCGCATCCGTCATTGCAGAAAAGCTCCGTCAACTCGTACCGGTTAAAAAGGTCCGCCTGGAACAGAATTTAGTCCGCCGCCTGGGCGCGGCCTGAAACTGCATTTTCTGGATTGCAATTTTTCTGACTGAGCGATATTTTGCGCGCCATCTTTAGATTTTGGGGCCGTAGCTCAGTTGGGAGAGCGCGTCGTTCGCAATGACGAGGTCAGGGGTTCGATTCCCCTCGGCTCCACCAATTTCCTACTGAAATTGGTTCCGCCTCGGATTCTTTGATTTTGGGGGCTCCACCAAATAGTGCCAAGAATGCGGTCCGCCTTGGGCGCTTTGATTTGGGGGGGCTCCACCATAATCTTGAGCACATCTAGGCTTTTGCTTTCGAACCCAATATAAGCTTAGAAAGTTGCCTGCCCGTCACATATAAGCAATTTAAAGCTGCATTATATTTGACTTGTATCGGCAAGAATGCCAATTTTTTCCCTGGTGTATTTCCACACCATTGAGGGAGATTGAAATGACTCAGATTGAGCCAAAAAAAGTACCCTTGCGTCGTTTAACCGAAGAAGAATTAAAAGTAGTAGCAGGAGGCGATGGACCCGTATGCGGTTGCGAGCCACCGCTTCCGCCGGATTAAAATAAACCTGGCCCGCACATAACAATTGTGCGGGCGTTTCCACCCTTGGCTATCCAACTCCCCAATACGCATCAAACACTCCTTAACCTGTCCGCTCTAAGTCTGTGCATATAAAATTCAGGCGGAGGCGCTCCTGTGCGTAAACTATATCACGACGGTAAATACTGGGAATATTTTGACAACCCGGAAGGCGGCGTCACTGTCCATTAGGGGGAAATTGGTAACATTGGGTATAAAGAGGATATCTTTGACAAAGACGGCATAAGTGCCAAGGAACAAATTGCGCAACAGAAAACTCAAGCTGAAGCACATGGTTATCGCGAAATCCCTGATGACGCATATCGTGTCCTGGCAATCGAATACAGTATTGAAGGGCATGGCACGCGCAATGACCTTGAAAAAATTCAGGCATTGGAAAACAGGCTGAATGAGACATTAGGGTGGACTGGCCTTGGTCATTACGACGGATTTGAAATCGGAAGTGGGGCGATGGAATGTTTCTGCTTCGTCGTAGATGCCCAAATCGGTGCTCAGGTCATAAGCGATGATCTGCAGTCAACGCCATTTGGGGACTTCAACCGCATAATAGAGATTGTTGAGAACAGCTAAGAACATGCTAGGTTGAGCGAAGTTCAACTCCTTTTGGTGGTTCACGACACTCATGAAGCCTCTTCTTCTGGCAACATTACTCGCTTTTTCCAGTCACGGGGCAGCCGCAGCTCAGTCCTGCACGGTGCAGCTTCATGTTTTAGGCGTCGGTCAAGACGCAGGCGCGCCACAGATCGGGAACAATAGGGACAAAGCCTGGCAGAATGAAGAAGAGCAGCTTCTGGCAACAGCACTGGCACTGACCGATACACGAACAGGCAACAGATATTTATTCGAAGCCACGCCTGATATCCGCGAACAACTCCACGCCCTCGACACGGTCACACCACCTCAGCATGGTTCGCTTGGCATCAATAGCGTGTTCCTAACTCATGCCCATATCGGTCATTATGCCGGGCTGATGTTCTTCGGTCATGAAAGCGCTGGAACACAGGATATCCCTGTCTTTGCAATGCCGCGCATGAAGGCCTTTCTGGAGGCGAACGGACCATGGAGTCAGCTTGTTAATTATAACAACATTGACCTACATCAGCTGACGAACCAGAAGGCACAGCGCCTGGCGAATGATTTAGGCGTAACGCCCGTCCAGGTGCCCCACCGTGACGAATATTCGGAAACCGTCGCCTTCATTATTCAAGGCCCTTCAAAATCGGCACTGTTTGTGCCTGACATCGACAGTTGGGACGAATGGCAGATGGACCATGGCATTTCGATTGAACATCTTGTTCAAGAGGTCGATTTCGCCTTTCTAGATGCGACTTTTTTCGATGACTTTGAATTACCCGGGCGGGATATGTCGAAAATCCCCCACCCTCGCGTTGAAGCGACCATCCAACGTTTAACCACTCTCCCGAAAGAGCATCACGCTAAAGTTCACTTCATTCATTTCAACCACAGCAACCCTGTTCGATTTAATGCCTCAAAAGAACATCAATATGTCCTCGATCAAGGCTTTAACATCGCCAAAAGAGGCCAGCAGTTCTGCCTATCGAATGAAGATTAACCGGGTCATCGCTTTATTTAGTTCCTCGCAGGCTTCCTGTTTCGTCACGCCACCCGTATCTAACCAGTAAATCATCACACGATGGGCGGACCCCATAATCATATTCTTGACGATATGAATATCGAGATCCGGCCATATCTCTCCATTATCCTGCCCCTGTTTCAGAAAATTTTCCGTCGCCCGATGGACCGGAGCTTGAATAATATCCCGCTCTCCAACCCAATAGCGCATGGGAATATTCAGAAATACGATCCGCGCTATATTTGGCCTTGAAAAATAAAAATCACACCAGGCGGAAATAAATGCATGCATTTGATCTTTTAAGCTTTGGATGTTCGCTGTTGCATTCAGACATAATCTGTTTAACTCGTCTAAATCCGAACGAATACAGGCGTAAAGCATCGCTTCCTTATTACCGAAATACTTATAGACGGTTTGAGGACTGACCCTTGCGCGTGTACAGATATCCCGGATGCCCACAGTCTCGAAGGCTGAGGATGCGAATAAATCCAGGATGGTTTTACGTAGTTTTCCAAGTGCTTCCGGCGCAATTTGCCGCTTGTCTAAGGTTTTATTACTGCTCAACAAATTAACACAACCTCATGTCATATCGGTTCAAAAGCACACACTTAATTGAACATACACGCACTAGAGGAAAAAACTACAACTGATCTTAAAAGTTGCACATTTTATAGAATTTCTCTGGACATTTAATCACTGCATCAATTGCCAACCTCCCAGTGATCCTTTGGAGTTTGACAAAGCTGGTAACGGTTGTGCAAAATCATATTGAACTGCATCTCAGAAGAGGCACTTGCAAATGGCCATTTCCAACGACTTCCAAAGCTTCAAAGATTTCTATCCATATTATCTGGAGGAACACAGCAATACGACATGTCGTCGGCTGCACTTCTTTGGAACCTGGAGCGTCATCGGGCTGACAGCGGCAGCCGTCTTTACAACAACATGGTGGCTTTTATTATTGCTGCCCATTTGCGGTTATGGCTTTGCATGGGTCGGTCATTTTTTCTTTGAGAAAAACAAACCAGCGACCTTCGATTACCCATTTTACAGTCTGTTGGGCGATTGGGTCATGTTCAAAGATATTTTGATCAGGCGGGTGCCTTTTTAACGTGACCAAGACGCAGCCTGTCTCATTTTTACTTTGAACCTATGAACAGCGCTTTATAGTCTGAGGCAAAGATCTGGGGGGATTTTTGCATGATAGGATATCTTTTAGCTTTTAGCGTTTTCACGACCACAGCCACAGCGCAGGTCGTAGAAACATCTCACCAGGCAGATTTCCAACTTGTCCCGGTTACAGAGGAACTGGCCTCTCCCTGGGGATTTGATTTCCTGCCCGATGGTCGCATCATCATCAGTGAATGGGCCGGGCCTGTTCGCCTCCTCAGCAACAGGGGTTTGACAGAAAGCCTAAATGGATTGCCGCCCGCGCTTGAAAATGCGGGTCGGCTCGATATATCTCTACACCCTCGTTTTTCCGAAAATCAGTGGGTCTATCTCTGCTATTTTCACGGCGATTTAAACGCCAATATCACACGCATATCCAGAGGGCGTCTGGACGGTGAAGGCCTTCGAGACGTTGAAGTGGTTTTCGAAGGTAATGACCAGGCCGAAAGCTATCACCACAATGGATGTCGCATCATCTGGGAAAGCGACGATATATTTCTGGCAACATTTGGCGATCGCCGCCACCTCATGAAGGAAAGCCAAAACCGTGAAACCACAACAGGGACGATCATTCGCCTGCATGCGGACGGCAGCATTCCTAAGGATAATCCCTATATCGATGACGAAACGGTCCGGAAAGACATCTGGGCTTATGGCGTCCGCAATGTTCAAGGCATCGCTCAGCACCCCCCAAACGGCGCATTCTGGTTCGCGGACCATGGACCTCTTGGGGGCGATGAAATCAACGTCTTGAAAAAAGGTGCCAACTACGGCTGGCCCCTTGCAACCTATGGCATTGATTATGACAGGACGATCATCAGCGAGGATGAAGAACTGCCCGGCGTGGAAGGGCCACTTTATTATTGGCGCCCTTCAACCGCCCCATCAGGACTTGCTTTTTACACCGGAGATGACTTTCCAGACTGGCAAGGTGACTTGTTCATGGGCAGTCTGGCGGATCAACGGCTCATTCGCCTTGAACTCAGGGGAGACCGCATCTTGTTTGAAGAACATCTACTGGAAGACTTGGACCAGCGTATCCGGGCCGTCAAAATGGGGCATGATGGATATTTATATGTTTTGACGGATGCAAGCCCCGGCGGACTTTACCGGATAGAACCCATGAACTGATCAAATGGCGACAGGTGCTAAACGACGACGATTTTGGATATGAGCGAAAGCAACAAGGCTGACACCGATAATCGTCAGTGCTTCTTCCATGAACAGACTGTTTTGCAGCAGTGCCACATACATCAGAACCAGGCCCATAGCCGCCAATGCAGCGGAACCTAAATGCCGATGCCGACGATAGCCCAGCCCAAGGCCCACCAGGCTGACAGGAATTGCGATGATGAATAATATGCTATGAACCAGCTCGTCACTCACCAAATTCAAACCCAAGACCGGGGCCAGGATCAGAAGAATCGGCAAAAACAGGCAATGCAATACGCATAACCCCGATAAGAAAACAGCTAATCTATCTGAAAATGCCTGAAGGCGCGCCATCTCAGCTCTCATTCATTCAATTGCAATGCGTTGTTATAATATAACGGCCCTGCGTGCAAGGGCAATCCCACCCCCTTGCGTAAATGTGAACAAGGGCTTAGGGCTAATTCCATGAATGAAAATCTCTATTGCACATTTACTGCCTTGACGGATAAAAGCGGAAAGACGGCCCTTCGTCTTCCCGATGACACATCACTCAGCTTCGCAGATCTTGACCATTTAGCAGCTCAAATGGCCGGCGTACTGAAGTCGCGAGGCGTAAAAGTTGGCGACCGCGTCGCTGTAAAAGTAGCGAAAACGGCAGTATCCTTAGCGCTTTACCTTGGCTGCCTGCGTATGGGCGCAATTTATTTACCGATGAATACAGCCTATACTCAAGATGAAGTCGCTTATATTCTTGGGGATGCAAAGCCCAGTCTCGTTGTTTTCGACCCACAAAATACGGATATGGCGCCCTGCCCTGTTCTTCATCTGGATGCGCAGGGGAAAGGCAGCCTGTTTGATGCGCTCGGCACGCCTGATGAGGAGATTATAGGGCGTGATAAAGATGATATCGCAGCCATATTATATACGTCAGGCACAACAGGGCGTCCGAAGGGAGCGATGCTCAGTCACGGCAATCTAAGCTCAAACGCCAGGACCTTATGTGAAGCCTGGCATTTTACCGCAAATGATGTCCTTCTTCATGGCTTGCCAATCTTTCACGCGCATGGGCTTTTCGTTGCTGTGAATATGGCGTTGATGATGGGAAATGAGACCATCTTTCTGCAAAATTTCAATGCGGAAGACCTATTGACATACATCAAAGATGCCACTGTTTATATGGGCGTTCCCACCCACTATGTACGACTGTTGAAGGACCCTGGCCTGACCGCTGACAGCGTTGCAAATATGCGCCTTTTCATTTCGGGTTCAGCGCCTTTGCTGCCCGAACATTTCACTGCATTTGAAGAGCGCACGGGACATCGCATATTAGAGCGCTACGGCATGACAGAAACCATCATGAATTGCTCCAACCCTTATGAAGGGCCACGCGTTCCAGGCAGTGTGGGTCCTGCATTACCCGGCATTGATGCACGGCTATCCAATAAAGACGGGGCGGTTGGCGTTTTAGAAATCCGTGGCCCAAACGTCTTTCAAGGCTATTGGCGCAAGCCGGACATAACCACCCAAGCTTTCACCGAAGACGGCTATTTTATTACAGGAGACCTCGCAGAAATAGACAACAACGGTCGTATACGCCTCGTCGGCCGTGCTAATGATATGATCATTTCAGGCGGTTTTAACGTCTATCCGCTTGAAGTTGAAGAGCTTCTAAACCGCATGGACGGGATTGAGGAAAGCGCTGTCATAGCCATACCCCATGAAGATTTCGGCGAGGCAGTTGTTGCCGTTTATACGGGCATAGAAGCTGATGAAACCGCCTTAAAAACCCAGATAAAATCCAGACTAGCCTCTTATAAAACGCCCAAACGCTTCATCCACGTCGCTGACTTGCCACGAAACACGATGGGCAAAGTCGAGAAAGCCAAGCTTCGCTTGACCTATAAAAACCTGTTTCAAGATTGAGGCAACATCCGCCGATAGAAATTCAATGCATTTTGCCCCATTGCCAGGCGGACCTCGTCATGGCTAAAGCCTTCATCAAGCAACGCCTGGGTCAATGCCACATATTCATCCGCTTCAAAAGCCGTTCGGATGGCACCGTCAAAGTCCGACCCCACCGCAACATATTCTATCCCAACAAGGTCGCGGACATAACGCATTGCCTTCGCCAAATGCGCCGGCGTATCACCACATGTCGCCGCATCCCAGGCCCCAAGCGCAATCAGTCCGCCTTGTTCCGCAATACGCTTTATATGCGCATCGCTTAAATTCCGATTGGCTTCACAGGTTCCTTGAACACCCCCATGGCTATATATAAGCGGGCGTTCTGCATAGGCGATCACATCTTCTAATGTCTGGAGGCTGCTGTGCGCGATATCAACAATCATGCCCAGCTCTTCTGCACGTCGAACAACTTTGCGGCCCAGGTCAGTCAGACCGTATTTTTCTTCGCCATGCATTGATCCGGCCACCTCATTATCAAAGAAATGCGCCAGGCCGATCATACGGTATCCAGCATCATATAACCGATCGACGTTGCCGATATCTCCTTCCAGCGCATGGGCCCCTTCAAGGCCCAGAAATGCCGCCATAACATTCTCGCCATTTTGGCGTTTTGTCATAATAGCATTTAATTCCGCCACAGTTCCAACGACGCTCAATCGGCCAGCTGATCCGTCTGCAAATTCATGAAGCTTCTCACTATGATAAAGCGCACGCTCCAATAGGCTCGACCAGCTCTTCATCGGCCATAATCCGGCAACCGCAAGCAGTGTGATATTATCTGTGTCACTTGGGTTTGATGCGTAATTCTGATTTTTCGGGGTCTTTGTCACGGAGCCGAAAACCTGGATCGCAACATTTCCATCCAGCAGCCGGGGAACATCCGACATCCCCCGCGCATTATGCTTCAGCAAATTACGATTCCATAACAAAGGGTCGGCATGTGCATCAGCGACAAAAAGCGAAGCATGGAGATCACGGGCTTCCGCGCTGATATCATAAGGTTCATGGTCGCGAACGGGATTCATCACATCATCAATCAAGATGGGCGCTGCACCAAAGAAGCCAATGGCACCAACAACCACAGCACCCCCCAAAGCCACCCAGATTTTCTTCATTTCCATAAGCCCCTTTTTACCCATAAGCCTTATTTTTAGCGTAAACTCAGCCTATAGCGTGACAGGTTGAGCGCAAGAGAAAAGGAGGCCAATCCTCCATGACAAAGATCGGATTAGCTCTGGGGGGCGGCGCAGCCTTAGGGTGGGCACATATCGGCGTCATTCGCGCCCTTTACAACGAGAGCATCCCCATTCATTCCGTCGCCGGGACCAGCATCGGCTCCGTCGTTGGGGCAGCGATTGTGGAAAACAAGCTGGACCATCTGGAAGACCTTGCTCGCAATGTCAAAGTCGCAACGATTTTGAAATTCCTTGATCCGAGTTTCAAACGCGGCTCCATGCTGGGGGGCCGAACCGTCATGGCCGAACTTCATCGGCATTTTGGCCAAATATGTATCGAAGACATGGACATGCCTTATTGCGCGGTTGCTGCAGACCTGGTGAGCGGCAAAGACATCTGGATCAAAGAAGGCCCCATCGTCAAAGCCGTCCGCGCATCCATTTCCCTGCCCGGCCTCTTTGCGCCGGTTCATCGCGGGCCGCATATTCTCGCCGATGGCGGGCTTATCAACCCGGTACCTGTGGATGCCGCCCGCAGTTTAGGCGTTGATAAAGTGATCGCTGTTAATCTTCAGGCTGATTATAAAGGTCGGGCCAAAGCGGCAGGGCTTCAGGCGCATGAACCGCTTCCGCGCCGGGCAACGGTGAATATCACACGGGCCTCCATGGGCCTCATGCTGAGAAGCCTGACTGCCGCACGTTTTCAAATTCATCCGGCGGACGTGTTGATCTCCCCTGAAATCGGCCATATTGAAGTCGGCGACTTTACAAAAGCAGACGAGCTCATCACATGCGGCGAAAGGGCCGTATATGACAAGCTCGACGCGTTAAAAGCTCTCCTGCCTTAGATCAGGATTAAAAACAGCCGAACAGTTATCGCTGACAATAAAATCAACCCCGTGCCATAGGCTGCAAAACGGTGGATCACATTGTTATAGGACAAATGCACCAAGGAGTGTAGAAATCGCGACGCTACAAAGCCCCAAGCCAGATAAGCAAAAGTCATATCAGCAAGATTAGTCGCCACAATCGTTACAACCATCACATAGAAAACAATCGGCAGTTCCAGCAGATTAATATGGTGCCGCGTATGCTGAGCCAGATGCCCGCTTTCGCCATCACCCTGATAGACCTGATAATATTTCATTGAAACGTCTTTTGAATTGGTGGCCTGCGTCCGGCGAATACCCAACCACCAGGTCACCATTAAAAACCAGATGATTAACGTCACCATGGATAGCAGCATTAAGCTTGCAGCCTCAGACATATGTCTCCTCCCTTTTTATTTTTTAAGCGCTTTCTTCGGCTTGTTGAGCCTTGCGCCATTTTTCTTTTATCTTCTCACTCGTATCACGGCTGCCATCCGGCGACCAGCCCGGTGGCATGAACATGAAGCCCAGAATATCGCGCAGGGATTTCGCACTGGTGACATCTTTGATAATGCCCCACCATTCATGAAAGGCGACTTTCAACGGGTTAAATGTGCCAAGATTACGCACAATGCCATAACGGCACTTCTCTTCGCGGTCTTCTTCGACAAATGTGCCAAACATCCGATCCCATATGATGAACACGCCCGCATAATTTGAATCGAGATATTTCGGATTGGTCGCATGATGCACCCTGTGATGGGACGGCGTGTTCATGATGAACTCAAACCATCGTGGGAAACGATCAATAGCCTCCGTATGGATCCAGAACTGCCCGACCAGATTGAGACCCGACACAAAAACCACCATTTCCCACGGGAAGCCAATGAACAACAATGGCATACGGAAAAGAAAGTTCAGGGAAATGAAGCCCGTCCAGGTCTGCCGCAGCGCCGTTGTTAAATTATAATGCTGGCTGCTGTGATGAATAACGTGACTGGCCCAGAACCAGCGCACCCGGTGCGATATACGATGAAGCCAATAATAGGCCATATCATCAAGGATGAAGGCTATAACAAAGGCCCATAAGGCAAATTCAATATCAAACAGGCGGTATTGATACACAAAATAGCCCATGACCGCGATCATGCCCCCAACAAGCACACCGGCAATCGTGCTGCCAAAGCCCATCAGCAAGGATGTCATCGTATCACGCGCTTCAAATTTTGCGCGCCCCCCCATGCGGGCAGCCACCATTTCTATGATGATAAGCAGAATGAAAAACGGCGTTGCGATTTCTACGGGTTTAGGCAAGTCCATAAGGCTTCTCTTCTTCTAAGGCTTTACTCTTCTGCTCTTCTTTCAGGCAATTGCCAAACAATGTCGCCCACTCCTGCGCCTGTGCTTCACTGTCAAAATGCAGGTGCAGCCGTGGCAATGTGAAATCACCAAAGCTCAGCTCAATATCCGTGTCTTCATGATGCAGGCTGTCAAACTGGCCCGGGCCAAAACGCCTGACAACCCAACCATCCCCCATGCTGTGGGCGACGGCGATATCATCATCCCGCGCGCCCAAAGCGATATAATCTTCGCCGCCTTTCAAAGCCTGACCCCGACGTTCCTTGAAATCAATCAAATCAAGCGCAATACGCTTGGACGCGGGTAGTTTATCTCTCTTCATTTTACCGCTGCGCCCCAGCCAGTAATTCAAAGCCACCAGCGCAAAAATTGCCAATAAAGAGGCGAGTTTCAAAAGCATCGCCGCACTCACTCCATTTTTAATATTATTTTTCCACGCATATGCCCTGTCTGTGACTGGCGCATCGCGTCCACCGCATCCTCAAAGGGAATGATTTGAAGCGACGGCAACGTCATTTGCCCATCCACTATAAGGGCAGCAATTGCTTCAAGCTGTGCGGCATTTGGAAGCGCATGGGCCAGATAGCCGCGAATAGAGCGCGCCTGACAAATCGCATCCAAAGGCGGTTCATTCAGTGACACAATGGCACCACCCGGCTTCACCAGCGGATAGCTGTTTTCCAGCGTCACCCCACCCACACTGTCCCAAACGACATCATAGCCCTGTGGTGCTGCCCGCGCTAAATCATCCCAATAGTGCGGGCTTTTATAATCAAAGGCGTGGGTCGCCCCCAGACCAATCACATAGCTCAGGTTTTCCTGACTTGCCGTCGAGACAACTTTGGCACCGAAATGAGACGCTGCCTGCACGGCAATACTGCCGACACCCCCTGCCCCACCATGAATTAAAACCACCTGCTCCGGCGCAACGCCCGCAAAGGAGAGCAGAGCCTGCCAAACCGTCAGCGCGGGAATAGGCAGACTTGCAGCCTCTTCCATCGTCAGACCATCTGGAATTTTGGCAAGCTGATCGGCTTTAAAACATCCATAGTCCGCATAAGCGCCCTGATGCACTTTGTCATGGCGGATATAGCCGAAGACTTTGTCACCTGGTGTCAAATGGCTGACATCTTCACCAACGGCTTCCACTATCCCTGCCAGGTCAAAACCTGGAATGGCAGGAAATTTTATGTCGAAGACCGCAGCCAACATCCCTTCACGGATTTTCCAATCCACAGGATTAACGCCAGCCGCGTGGATACGCACCGCAACCTCTCCGGGCTTTGGTTTGGATTTACGGATTGTCTTAAAATACAACACATCCGCATCGCCATAGCTGTCATACATCAATGCACGCATAGGCTTTTCCCACTTGCATCCAAGGAGTTTCCAACGCAATTTCCACAAAAGCAAGTTTTTGCCGTGAAATATCACTATGCAGAATTGAAAGGTTAAAAGCGCATGAGTTTTGAAAATGGTCTAAGCGACATCATCGGCTTAATCGGTGTCGCCTGTATTCTCTTCACCTATGCCGCTTTACAGCTGGAAAAACTGGACCCCAAGGCCTTACCCTATTCATTTCTCAATGCGCTTGGGTCTGCGCTTATCGTCTTGTCTTTACTGCAGGACTTCAACTTGTCCGCTTTTGTGATTGAAGCGGCCTGGTTTGTCATTTCCATCTTTGGAATGTTTCACATCACCCATCGGCGTTTGAAAGCGCGCGCCGGGCAAAAATCTCAACCCTGACAATGACGGACAAGCCTATAAAATCGGGGTTCGCCCAAAACCCTTCACCCAGACCAAAATCCAGTCGGTTCATGTCCAGCGCGCCAACCATATGAACGTCTTCGCCTTCAAAATCGAGGGTGAAAGGCAGAACGATTTTCTTCTCAATACCGCGAATGGAAAGAACAGCGTCCGCTTCAAAGGCCCGGTCGCCCAATTGGCGCAATTCCGTTGTTTTAAACTCAGCTTGTGGGAATTTAGAGAGATAGAACCAATCGCTGCTTTGCAACGCATCATCACGCTCTGCATTCCCGGCAGAAAGACTGGTCAAATCAATAGTTATATGAGCGATGGACTGCGCCAAGTCGCCCACATCAAAGCGAATGTCAGAGCTGAATTTTTCTATATCGCCTTTGAAACTTTCCCCTTCCTGCTCAAAAACAAAGGACAGGGAGGAGCGCATTTCATCCACATCCCACATAGCAGGCTGCGCGAGAGACGCGGAGCTCATAGCGAAGACACCCACAATGAAGAAAAACAAAGGTCGCATTTAATTTCCAGTCTTGGTCCAAGGCAACATGCGGCGCAGCACATCGTCTTTTAAAACAAAATGATGTTTCAATGCAGCACCAATATGCAGAATGACAAGTGCGATCAATGCAAAGGCCAATAGCTCATGCAGTTCTTCATAAAACTCATGCGCTTGTGCATCCTGTGAGACGATACGCGGCAATGTGAACAGCCCGAAAATCACCGTAGGAATATTACGAGGGGAGCTGGATACCACCATCCAGCCGACAATCGGCATGGCAAAGAGCAGTATATATAGCCCCCAATGGGTCAGATGAGCCAAAGCCACTTCATAAGATTTCAACCCGTCCGGCAGGCGGGGCGCAGGATTCATCCCCCGCCAAACCAATCTGATGACAGCCAAAGTCAAAATCAGCAGGCCGAAGGACTTATGCCATTGAATAACTTTGAACTGCGTTGCAATGGAAGATATCCATTCCGCCACCGCAAAGCCTGAGAGGAGCATGCCAATAATAAGCAAAGCCATTATCCAATGGAGGCCCTGAGTAAAAAAGCCCCATCGCGCCAATGTATTTCTCAACATGCTCTCCCCCTCTTATTCAGCGATTTTCAATTCCCCATCGATGATAATTTTAACTTCATCCGATACCGCAGGAATAGCATAATTCATGCCCCAGTCGGAACGCTTCAAAACGCCGCTGGCTTTAATGCCAAGTGCCTCTTTCTTCTCCCCAAAGGGATAAAGCGCGCGTTTGACCAGCTCGACATCTAATGCCGCAGGCTTTGTCGTGCCACGCAACGTCAGATCACCTGTGATTTTAGCTGTATTCTCGCCGGTTTTTTCGACCTTTTTGCCAACAAATTTCATAACCGGAAATTCATCCACATTAAAGAAATCGGCTTTCCTCAAATGCTCGTCTCTTGGGTCCCAAGCCGTATCAACACTTGTGGTTTTAATTGTGACGATCACACCACTGCGTTCAATGTCGTCCCAATTGGCAACAACGGTCACATCATAATCATGGAATTGCCCTTTGGTGGTTGAAAAGCCCAAATGGTCAATTTCAAAGCCAAGATAGCTATGAGACCGGTCAATCTTATAGGTTTGGGCTTGCGCCGCAGCTGAAAGGGTCAATGCCAGAAGGGCAGTCAGAATGGATAGAAATCGTTGCATTTTTAAAACACCTGCTTTTGTCCGTACCGACAATATGGCGATTAGCCTTATGAAACAAAATTCACTTCTGCGTGTGAAAGGGCAGCAAAATGCAAAGCTTTAAGTTAAAGTCGTTTTTATGAAACATCTGCTTCTCTTCATCATCTTATTCAGCCTGAGCAGCTGCACCGCTGTTCGCGTCGTCACCCACACGCCCAGTACAGATGCCACCAAGGCACCAAGTGGTTTTTATGAAGTTGACCCGGACCATCAATCTCTGATCCTGTCTGTCGGTCATCTTGGATTTTCGCGTTTTGTTGCACGCTTTGATCGATGGTCGGCGGATCTTGATTTCAACGCAGAACAGCCCGAAACAAGCTCTTTACACGTGACCATAGAAGCAGATAGCCTGTCAGCCCCAACTCAGGTCATGACAGATGCTGTTCAAGGGCCCGATATGCTGGATACAGCCAAACATCCAGTGATTTCTTTCGCCATAGACACCATCGAGCTGACTGGGGAAACATCGGGCCGCGCAACAGGCACCGCCACCATCAAAGACCGTAGCGCAGCTGTAGAAATGGATATCGAGTTCATCGGCGGGGGACGAAATCCACTCACACGGCTCTACACTTTAGGGTTTTCAGCACAAGGTACGTTAAATCGCCGGGATTTTGGTTTGAATGCCTGGCCTATCGCAGTCACCAATGAAGTAGAATTCGAGATTGATGTGGAATTCAGGAAGAAGAGCTGATCATTTTTCCAATATGGCCCGCAAGGTTTTGAATAGCGTCGCGGCGACGTGCCGATAAAACAAGCCCTTCTTCCCCATTCAACCGAGACCAGTCGGGTTTCACAGGCAGTTTTTTTATCGCATCGAATAACGGGACCAAAACATCGCCCTTAGACAGGGCGAGCCGCTTTATAGGGTCCTGTGCCCCATGGCCACGGTGAAGCAAAGCTTCCAACAACGCGCTTTCCCGACTTGCCAGAAGTTTTAAAGTCGGCAAGTCTACTTTCATAACGGCCTGACCTGATAAAAATTCCTGCACACGCCCGCCATAGCGCCGGGCACTATCCACAAGAAAACCCAGCGCAGCGCCCGTTAAAGCTGCTGCACCAAGACTTATGCCGCCAACCATTAAATCAATGGCCAGCCCAGCCGCCGCCCCGCCAACCATGGCTTTTGAAGCATCCAGGCCAAAGCGCTCCAGAACCTTGGCGTCAAAAGGGTCCTCGGCCCAGTCCCCATCCGCGAAATTCAAATCCCCAGGGATATAGCTGTTCAAGTCAAACATATGCGTTTCAAGCAGTTGCGAAACAGCCTGTTTCTCCCGCAAACGCACCGCGGTTTTCAGCTCTTCCGCAGCCGTGTCACGCGCGTGGTCATCCTCTTTTTCATAAAGCCTGCGCGCCATCAGACAATCAATCAGCATCTCTGCAATGATGGTCGCAGAAGCCTTTTTCAACTGCCTGCGCCGTTCTTGCAGCTCTTCGATCAAAGCATCAAATAAAGGCGCTTTCGCATCCAATAACGTCGCTATTTTTCGATAAAGCGACATTTCACCTAATTCGTCAAAAACCACCGTATCAAAGGCAACAACAGCATGCATATTGACCCGGGCCAGCTGCGCCCGCCAGGCATCAGCCTGACTGTCTTCGTCCATGATAAAATTCAAAACAGGGACAATCGGACGCGCACAGCGGCCCAATATTTCCAATTCATCCCGGTATTTCGCACGAACTTTTAATCGCGCATCAATCACATATAAAACAACATCCGCTTTCAAAACCTGGCCAATCGCTTTTGCTTCCTGGCCAAAATTGCTCTGCAGATCTTGCCTGGATACAAAAGCGCTCAGGCATTCCACCCAATCCTCGCCCCGCTCCTCCTTCAAGGCGCTGATATAGGCAAGGAGGCCGGAGGAATCTTCAAGGCCCGGGGTGTCAAAAAGCGCTACATTTTCATGACCTTGAACAGCCAAGACAGCGCGTTCCACATGGCGGGTCGTCGCCGGATGGAGAGAAACATCGCCAAATTCAACACTGCGCGTCAATGTCCTTAACAGCGAGGTCTTGCCCACATTGGTATGGCCGACAACTGCGATTTTCACTGGCCATCCCCTAATATCTTCTGCGCAGCCCTGTCTCCCCATTCAGCAACAAGAAAGTGACGTTCACTCACCCCCGCTTGATAAGCGGTGGACAGCCAATCGCCCAGGCGCGCCTCCATAAAAGCATCCCCATATTTTTGCTTTACCTGGTGTGCACCCACCATCCAGACAAATACGCGGTTCCGATCCATGGCCTGAATACATTGAGATAAAACCGCGCCCACACCCCGATCCGGGGATAAGGTGGCAGACAGTACAACAACAAGGCGCTCCCTGCTTTGCGCTTGGCTCAGCTTGTCCGCAAGTTGCGCCCTTTCATCGAAGATACCCAGGTCCAGACCTTTAAAGGAGGAAGGCGGCCAGCCATGTTCAGGTTTATCAATCTCCCACCCCAAAAGAGCTGTTTTTTCAGCCTCCAAGACGGGAATGTCCGGGTCTTGAGCAGTTACATTTTCAGTAACACGGCCCTCATCATCTTCATCGACAATATCAGTTTTCGACACCACGGGATGAAGAAGAGGAACAAGGCGCGCATAAAGCGGCCGGCTTAGGTCCAACTCAGATCTACGCCGATACCTCCGTGCCAAGAACACCGACAGGGCGCATAATAAGATGCGTGGCACCAGCCCATATAAAAGCAGCACGGCAAAAAGAAAATTGGACCACAATAAATGCGCACCTGGCGAAACGTCCCCGTTTAATGGCCACTCGGACGCGCGCACAATATCTGCCCCTGGAACCAATATGCCCAGCTGCGCTGGCAGGGCACTTAATATATGCGTCAGAGCCTCATAGCTTTGAGATGAGAGGATTGTTGTTTCCCAGATGAAAACATAGCGTTGGGTCGCCAAAAGCGCGAAAATGGCCACCATCGCCCCGAAAAGATACGCCCCCCACAGCCCATGACTAAGCGCTGAACTTAGCCACAGTCCGCCTTTCCCACGCACATAGCGCTTCATCATGGCGCGAACAGCAGCCAGACGTATCGAATTTGAATTCACGCGCCGTGCGATGGAAAATGAAATATCGCTCACCAGATGGCCAAGCAGCCCCCCTGATCCAAAGGCCAAGCCGCCCAGCCATATAATCAAGCTTAGAATGTGAATGCCCAGAAGGCTGCTCAACAGCCAGTAAATATTTACAAAATGCCCGTCCTTGACGACAAATGCCGCACCCGCGGCAAAAGCACCTAAAACAAGAAACAGGACGAGCGCAAAGGCAATACTGAGTTTGAATACACGCATGAGCGCCCGGCGTTCGACCAGAAGCTGAGACGCACTTGGCAGATATTCCGCCCGACGTGCGATTTTCCCTTCTATTGAGATTTCCGCCTTGCGCGCGGCTGCTAAGGCCGTTGTTTCCTCACCAACGCCTTGCGCCTCTTCCAGATAACGTGTGGCTTCTACAAGCCACAACGCCTCTTCTTTTAATGTCATCCCTTTGCCCATTGGCGTGAGCATAGCATGTCTGCCTCAAGGGGAAAGAGGCGGGTCTTCCCGGGTTAATAAATGAACGGAGAAATATTCATTGTCATCCACCCAAAGGGCCACAGACTGCCACCCGGCCACACGGGCCATTAAACGAAATTCACCAACCGTATATTTATAGCTGTTTTCCGTGTGGATGGTTTCGCCCACCTTGAAGTCAAAGCTTTGTCCACCGACATGAACCGTCTGATCGCATAAGCTTTCCAAATGCATCTCCACCCGGCCTTCCACGTCATTATAGCGGGCTTTATGGCGGAATTGATCAAGATTAAAGTCCGCATCCAGTTCCCGGTTCGCCCGCGTCAATAAATTCATATTAAACGCTGCTGTGACACCTTTGCTGTCGTCATAAGCGCGCTCCAACACCGCGGGGTCTTTTTTCAAATCAACCCCGATCAAAAGTCGTGATCCGTCGCCTAAAATCTTACCCAGTTTCTTTAAAAAGGCGCGAGCGGCAACAGGTTCCAGATTTCCGATGGTGGAGCCTGGAAAAAACCCTGCATGGGGAATATCAGCAATAGCGCCAGGCAAGTCGAATTTTTTGGTGAAATCGGCAGCAACAGGCAAAACCTGCAGATCAGGAAAATCCTTGGCCAGTGCCTGGGCTGACAATGCCAGAAATTCCTCTGAAATATCAACCGGGACATAGGCCCCTAAATTCTTCAAATGCTTGAGAATAAGAGGCGTTTTCCGGGACGATCCGGAGCCAAGCTCAATCAGCGCTATCCCCTCACCAAGAGCGTCCCCCATTTCAGCGCCAAAACGCTCAAACAAGCCAATCTCTGTCCGTGTTGGATAATATTCATCCACATAGGTGATGTCTTCAAACAGCTCTGACCCCTTTTGATCATAGAAATACCGAGCAGGAATGACTTTCTGGGGCTGAGCCAGGCCGTTCACAACCGCCTGTTCAAAATCATCATCCAAATCTTCCAAATGCGTGGCTATGGCCAAAGCTTTACTCATGCTGCATCCTCTGCCAGGCGCACGCCTGTAAATTGCCAGCGTTGCTGGGGGTAAAAGAAATTTCTATAGGTGGCTCTTATGTGACCATGAGGCGTTGCGCAAGACCCACCGCGCAAAACAGACTGTCCGGACATGAATTTCCCATTATATTCGCCAACAGCGCCTTCAACCGGTTTAAAACCCGGGAACGGCAAAAACGCACTGCCGGTCCATTCCCAACAATCCCCAAACATCTGCCGAAGCTGGCCGTTCTGCGGGCCCGCAGCCTGAGGGCGCATCACAGCGTCCCCATGCATGAAATTGCCATCCATGACCTGATGCCGGGCTGCCACTTCCCATTCCGCTTCACTGGCGAGGCGTTTCCCGGCCCAGCGGGCAAAGGCTTCCGCTTCATAAAAGCTGACATGAGTGACAGGCGCATTTAAATCAATCTCGACTTCGCCATGCAGGCTCATGGCACGCCATTCGCCCTCTTTTTTACGCCAATAGAGCGGTGCGTTCCATTCATTGGCAACAACTTGCGCCCAGCCATCAGACAGCCAAAGAAGCGGGTCGCGATACCCACCATCATTCATAAACTCCAGCCATTCGCCATTGGTCACCAGCCGGTCAGCCAAACGATAAGGCCGCAGGAGAACTTCGTGGCGCGGACCTTCACAGTCATAGGCAAAGCTATTGCCGTCATGGCCGATGCAGTGAATGCCTCCCTCAAAATCCACAAAGCTCATGGGTGTGGCGTCACTCTGCACGGCCGCAACAGGATGTGCTTTGAATGAAGGTGAAATCGGGTTTTGCGCGAACATATGCAATATGTCCGTCAGCAATAATTCCTGATGCTGTTCTTCGTGATTCAATCCAAGGACAACCAGATCATTCAAATCACCACTTATCCCGTTTGAGAGAAATTCCGCCATCGCCGCATCCACATAAGCGCGATAGTCCAACACGTCTTCCCGACTGGGCCGCGTCAGCATTCCCCGCCTTGGGCGTGCGTGGCGCTCCCCAACGCTTTCATAATAGCTGTTGAACAGGAAATTAAAATCCTGATTAAAAGGCTTATAACCCGGATTATTGGGAGCCAATATGAGCGTTTCAAAAAACCAGGTTGTATGTGCCAAATGCCATTTGGCCGGGCTGGCATCGGGCATCGACTGCACGGTCATGTCCGCATCGCTTAAATCTTTGCACAATGCCACTGTCTGGCCACGTACATGGGCATATCGTGCCTCTAATGAGGAATGAGATTGGGGGGCCATGTCATTCATGCTTAAATCTCTGTCAAAGCAGCTTTATCAGGGTAAAACGCCAAATGGCCTTCCAAGGCTTTGGCTTCTTCAATGGGGGTTTCATAGGACCAGGCAATGTCCTCAACCAAAATTTTTCCGTCTTCCCCTTTAAGCGAGAAATAGGACGCTTCCCCCTTAAACGGGCAGATGGTTTTGGTCACGCTTTTTACAAGCCGTGCCATATCCACATATTCTGAGGGGATATAAGCGACCGGCGCATGTTCGCCTTCTCGCAGGCGAAGAAAACCCGGCCCTTTGGCCAAGGTTACAGAACCAGCTGTCACCTCAAAGGCAACAGTTGAATTTTCAAACGTCAGACGGTCTTTCGCCTCTTCATGGCGATAGTGCAAGGCTCTGTCCTCCAGCCGGGGCATTTGGAGCGATAAGGCTAAACAGCCGTTCCTCTTTTGTCCACCCCGAGGACACAGAATTTCAAAGGAATTTCATTTATTTTGAAAAGCCTTAGGCCGCGGACAATATCTTTTCAATTTCGCCCACTAAATCCCTTAAATGAAAAGGCTTGGACAGCACCTTTGGTTGCTGCGGTGTTTCATTTTTCCGATTCAAAGCAACAGCTGCGAATCCGGTGATGAACATGACCTGCATTTTAGGCGCCAAAGTCGCCGCCCGCTGCGCGAGTTCAATCCCATCCATTTCCGGCATCACAATATCGGTTAAAAGCAGGTCAAAGTCACCACTGGCAATGAAAGGCAGGGCTTTTGTCCCCCGATCCACATCCGTTACCTCATGGCCTGCGCGCTCTATTGCACGGGTCAAAAACACACGAAGCGTGTCATCATCTTCTGCCAGAAGGATGCGTGCCATATATCTTCAAGCTCACCTTTATTTCACAGCCCACTTTTGCCACGCCTAAACTTAAGATAGACTAAACAAATAGGAATGGGGCCGTCCCCCAAGTGGAATTTATAATGCCAAAGAAACACGACAAAGCGCCAGTGGAAATTTTACGCCCCAAAGCGTGGACCACACCGTGTATCTTTGTATCACCGCATAGCGGACGCTATTACCCCCCTCATTTTAAAGCGCTCTCAAAACTGGACGACCTGAGTTTAAGGCGCTCAGAAGACGCATTTGTGGATGAATTATTTGCTGATGTTGTGCATTTTGGCGCGCCATTGGTTAAGGCCGTTTATCCGAGAGCTTATGTAGATTTAAACCGCGGTCCGGAAGAATTGGACCCGCGTATGTATCGTCAGCCTCTAAGCGGCCTGGGCATCACTTTATCGGAACGGGTGAAAGCCGGATTAGGCACCATCCCTCGCGTCGTTGCCGCAGGGCTTTCCATTTATTCAGATGCGCTTGATTTGTCTGAAGCCGAAAACAGACTTGCAGACATATATCGGCCATTTCACCAGACACTTTCAAATCTGCGGCAGCAATGTATGGATGAATTCGGCTTTGCGTTGATTATCGACTGCCACTCCATGCCGACCAGCGCATTTGAAAACCAAAGGGGACCGAAACATGAGATCATTGATGTAGTGATCGGCGACCGATTTGGGACCAGTTGCACCGCAACGATCAGCGATTGGATTGAAGATAAGCTGAATGAGTGCGGCCTTAAAACAGCGCGGAACAGTCCTTATGCAGGCGGCTATAACACACGGGTTTATGGAGAATGTGAGAGCGGTTTTCACGCCATCCAGTTAGAAGTCGCCCGGGCGACCTATATGGACGAAATGCGTATTGAGAAAACACCGGGATTTTCAACACTTCGATCCCAGCTTACCGAATTCCTCGAAGCCCTGTGCCTTCAGTCGCAGAACTGGGCTGCAAACAGGCAACAACTGTCACAGGCAGCCGAGTAAAAAAAAGAGCCAGTCTTCCGACTGGCCCAGGTTCAGGGAGGAAACGCCCGTAAAGGGCAACGATAGGCTGATACTCCTCCTATCGTCATAAATAAATTTAAGTGCGAATAGTAAAAATTCAATGACCAAATAGGTTATTTTTTCTTATCTGCACGCGAAGATATTGTTTTCGGCAATAAAAATGAAACAGGCTTTTCAACAGCCTCTATCAAGACAGGCGCCTGGCCAAAATAATCCCCATCCATTTGAATGGGCACATATCCGTCATTTCGGCTGCTGATTTCGAACCGACGGCCTATCAGACATTGTACATAATCTTGCTGCTCCAACGCACCTCTCGCCAAATCCCACAATGCGCGCAACACATGCCACCGAGTTGGCAACCGCATTGCAAGAACCACGATGCCTGGTGCAAGTAAATCAGCTTGTTTCGACACTTTAAACGGCCCACCATAGTGCTGCCCATTGGCTGCGATAACCCAATTCGTCTGCGTATCGTTCACAAGCAATTCCTTGGGTCGATAAGAAGTCAAAGTCGCAAGACCTGTTCTTGCATAAGCCCATTTACCCCAACGCTTTTTCACGTTCAAATCGATATACCCAACAATCTGAGCATCAAAGCCGACGCCCACCATCATGATAAAATATTTGCTTTTCTCCCGATCGGACAATCGCCCCACATAGACGGGATGTGATGCCCCTGACAGCAAGGTTTCCACGACCAAAGGCCAGCGAACATGAAGACGCGACGCAAGCCCCATATCAATCGCCGCCGAATTGGCCGTACCAAGAGGGATCAGGCCCATAAGCTGCTCCGACCCCGCAATCCCGCCGATGACCTCAGCCAAGGTCCCATCGCCCCCCACAGCAACAACAACGTCACAGTCTTCGATAGCATCGCGCGCTAATTCCGTTGCATGACCAACGCCCCGTGTCTGCAACGCCTTAACATTGCCCCCCCGGCTTTCCAATGCTGCAATCAAAGAGGAAAGTTTTTTGACACGAGTTGGACCCGCTGTCGGATTATGTATGAGAGTGAGATATTTTCTTTGTAAAAATGCCATCGCTTCGACAAAACCAACTGTAAACCCAAGAGCAGTCCGATAGACGCGTCAATTACCCCTGACTAAGTGATGGCATCTTAAAGCTTCATTAGCAAACACCCCATCACGCCTGCAGCAAAACAACACCGCTCCAACAGCATCACATACTAGTCAGTTAGCCTACTTCTAATTGGAGGAAATACGCTTCCAAAAAACCATTCTCAGATTATACACGTATAACGTGCATTATTAGTTGACATTACAACACCTTGAAGCCATTTTGACTTTTACATGCGGTTCCCTCTCCGCTTGCCTAAAAGCTTTCCATGCACCATGCGAGGAAAGCTTGGGGGAGGAGAGTCATAGTGGTTGGCCTCACACACGCCTCTGCCTCACCATTGTTTCTCTCCTCCCTCCACACTTTTGAGTAAAATATTTCAAAAAAACACCCGTCAAAGACACAATCAAACAAGGTGAAATTGCCATAAACAATAGAGGACCGATCGGTCTTAATACCATTGAGAGTATTATTTAAGTTATTGTTATTAATAATTATTCTCGGAAAAAAATAACAACATTTCGATTGGTATATTCTTGTAACGTGCATATACATGTTATGTGAACTTACAGTTCACGCGTTGTAACGCGTTGGGAGCAACAATCGCCCTCAACGTACTGAGTATCAAAAGACTAAGGTGAAATAAGAATGACAAAACACCAAAACACTCCCCGAACATTATCAGCAGAAGAAATTGCCACTGTCTCAGGTGGCGAAACCGGCAATGGCTCAGGGATTTGCTTCACACGGGAGAATGAAGGTGGAACCGGCGGTAAGAAACGCTATTCCATCAGCGAAAATGAAGGCGGAACAGGCCTTTATTAATCGCAGGTTTGTCATGATCTAGACAAGCTAAGACCGTGGGGAGTTTCACTCTCCACGGTTTTTCATTATCTACTTTTGATTGTGTCTTAACTTTACAAACTCATCATATAATTGCACATTCTTGTTGACCTCAAGAATGAGACAGAAAAATCACGGCATTCAAAGAGTGATTTCCAAAAAACACCCCAATGCATCTGACCAAATTTAGAATACCGCTTGCCAAAGCCTGCTACACGCCCTTCAGGCACAACAGATCCTGGTGTAAGCGAAGATGAGAAAGGGCAATAACGGAGAGACGCAAAATGAAAAAAACACCACCGCATTTAATTCCAGCCGCAGACCTTAAACATGTCTCCGCCGGGGCAACAAGAAACGCTTCAGGCGTCCTCACCCCAAGGGTGAGTGAAGACGGAACAGGCCGTCATTAACCACGAACATAACGCCGCAAGAGTAAGCCACAGCAGTCGTTGGGGCTTCTTTTTACCTAATAGTTTCACTTATTTGTGATTGCATTGTTATTTGAGAAATAAACTTGATAGTTGCATTTGCATATACGTTCTTAGGAAGCGGAGACGAATAAAAAAATTTGCTCCTTAAGAACGATTTTTGGAAACCGTCCGAAGAATATTCAGCTGGTCAGAGTTCAGTCCATGCCCAAACGCATATCTGTTGCCAGACCGGCTGGTATCAGGACCAATAAATGAGACACACTCAAATGACAAAGCCAACTCTACATTTAGTTACAAAATCTGAACTAAAGCACATTACAGGCGGCGAAGCCTGGACCGGTACCGGCAGTCCCCGGGCAAGAGAAAATGAAGATGGGAAAACCCACTCCTAAACATCATATTGCTGCTTAAAACCAAACAAGGCCGCAGAGGAACTTCTTCTCTGCGGCTTTCTGTTTACCTTTAAGGAAACACGCAGAAATACAAGTAAAGATTTTATTTTATATATTGAACAACTACCTGTGATTGCATTGTTATTTGTAAAATAAGCATTTCACATGCATCTAGATTTCGCCCGGCGAGAGCAGCCAAACGACCATGTTGTTTGACCAACCTCGTCAGCCTGTTTTGAACCTAGGGACATGGTGACGCATGAAGCGAAACCATCTGTTTAAAACAAGCGCGGGCGCACTGTGAAAACCAGGTAAATTTTACCGAATTGAAAGAAACAAACCAATGGGTGAGAAAATGAAAAATGTCCGCATATTAAATGTTAAAGAAGCCGCTCAAGTTTTTGGCGGCGGCTCAGGCAGCGGAACAGGGATATATGGCGTAGGCAACGGCACCGGGGTCTATGGCGTAGGGAATGGCACTGGCGTCTATGGCGTAGGGAATGGCACCGGCGTCTATGGCGTGGGCAACGGCACCGGCGTCTACAAAGACTAATCCACTGCAAGCACCCGCAAATGGGTCAGCTAAGATAAAGAAAGTCCGTGGAGAGAAAACCCTCTCCACGGGCAAATGAGTTATTAGAACCTGGGTCAGCACCATCCGCACTGTCACATTCTGGATTATATCCACCAAATACACCCAGCACTTCTTCGGACGTCAACTCTTCGAGCAATTGTTAATGTTTCGGCTCACCTCTTTGTGAGTTAAAGCTTGTGTTTCCGCCATATTCCCTCTATGTCCGCCGCAGAAACAAACGGCTTTTGGCCCCCAGTTATTTGAGCACAAGTTCATGACCCTGCGTAATATCGCGATTATCGCGCACGTTGACCATGGGAAAACCACCCTTGTTGACGCCCTTTTCCGCCAATCCGGCACATTCCGCGCCAACCAGGCTGTGGCTGAACGCGCCATGGATAAAAACGACCTGGAGCGGGAACGCGGCATCACCATTTTGGCGAAATGCACATCGGTGAAGCGCGACGACATGCTCATCAACATTGTCGACACCCCAGGCCATGCCGACTTTGGTGGCGAAGTTGAGCGGATTTTGTCCATGGTCGATGGTGTTATCCTATTGGTGGATGCAGCCGAAGGGCCAATGCCGCAAACCAAATTCGTGACGGGCAAAGCCCTGTCTCTTGGCCTAAAGCCCATTGTTGTCATCAACAAAGTGGACCGTCCGGACAGACGCCTGGATGAAGTCCTGGACGAATGTTTTGACCTGTTCGTCAATCTGGACGCCAATGAAGACCAGTTAGATTTCCCCGTTCTTTACGCCAGCGGCAAAAACGGCTGGGCCGTCAAAGAGCTGGGTGATGAAGAAAAAGATATGGGGCCGCTGTTTGAGCTGATTACAAGCCACATCGCACCACCCGCACCCAGTGTTGATGAAGCCGCGCTTAATGCCCCCTTCTCCATGCTGGTCAGCCTGTTGGACCGGGATAATTTCTTAGGTCGTGTTTTGACCGGTCGTGTTGAGACCGGCACATTGAAAGTCAATGAACCCATCAAAGTCATTGACCGCGACGGGAAAGTATTAGAAAGCGGCCGCGCCACAAAATTATTGGCCTATGACGGCCTCGACCGTAAACCCGTCGAAGAGGTCCGCGCCGGGGACATCATCGCCATCGCCGGCCTGACCGAAGCCACCGTCGCCCATACTTTGGCCGACCCTAAATTGGAAAAGCCCTTAGAGGCGCTGCCCATTGACCCGCCCACATTGGCCATGACATTTCGTGTGAATGACGGTCCATTGGCTGGCCGCGACGGCGATAAAGTAACATCCCGCCTGCTTCGCGACCGCCTGCTGCGGGAGGCCGAAGTCAATGTCGCCATCAAAATCACCGAAGCTGAAGATAAAGACAGTTTTGAAGTCGCAGGCCGCGGCGAACTGCAATTAGGCGTCCTCATCGAAACCATGCGCCGTGAGGGTTTTGAACTCACCATTTCCCGCCCCCGCGTCCTCTTCCAAAAAGACCCGGATACAGGCGCGCTGCTGGAGCCTTATGAACTGGTTCAAATCGACTTAGATGAAGGCTATTCCGGCGTCGTCGTTGAGAAAATGGCGACCCGCAAAGGCGACTTGCGCGAAATGAAACCTTCTGGCGTCGGCAAGATGCGTTTGAGCTTCTACATCCCATCCCGCGGCATGATTGGCTATCACGGCGAATTCCTGACCGACACCCGGGGCACCGGTATCATGAACCGGGCTTTTGAAGATTTCGGCCCTCATAAAGGCCCCATTCGTGACCGTCACCAAGGCGTGTTGATTTCCAACGACAGCGGCAAGGCCGTCGCCTTCGCCCTTTGGAATTTAGAAGAACGCGGCGTCATCATGATTGAGCCTGGCGATGATGTCTATCAAGGCATGATTATCGCCGAACACAGCCGTGGGAATGACCTGGAAGTCAACCCGATGAAGGGTAAGAAACTCACCAACATCCGTACCACCTCCAAGGATGAGGCAGTGACATTAACGCCACCGCGCAAGCTGACACTGGAACAGGCCATTGCTTATATTGCGACGGATGAGCTGGTGGAAGTCACGCCCGGCGCCATCCGCCTGCGTAAGCGCCATCTGGACCCGCATGTCCGCAAACGGGCAGAACGCGCTGCAGCTGCAGAAGCGGCCCAATAAACACGCATGAGAAGAAAGACTCGCCTTTTTTGCGCCCCTGTCTAAAATAAACAGACCTAGTTTTTAGGGGGCGCATACAAAGGGGGACTTGTAATGCTTGGAGAATTCAAGAAATTCGCCATGCGCGGAAATGTCGTCGACTTAGCAGTCGGTATCATTATCGGCGCAGCTTTTGGTAAAATTGTATCTTCACTTGTGAATGATATGCTTATGCCAGCCATAGGCCTACTTTTAGGAAAAGTAGACTTCACCAATTTATTTTTCGTCTTACAACCGCTTGGCGAAAGCTATGAGACACTGGACTTAGCAAGAGATGCCGGGGCCGTCGTCATTGCTTATGGTGTATTCATTAACGTGCTTATCGAATTCATCATCATAGCATTTGCGGTTTTCTTATTGGTGCGCGCCATCAATAAGCTGCAGGCGAAAGAGGAAGAAGCACCAAAAGCACCACCGGCACCGCCGGAAGATGTGGTGTTGTTGCGTGAAATCCGCGATTCACTGCAAAACAGATAAGATATGTCTAATCCGAAGATTGGGAGGGGCTTTTGCCCTTCCCTTTTTATTGCAACAACTTATAGAATTCAGCTCGATTGAAACGGGGAGACAGTTTTCATGGAAGAAACAACACAAGGCTTGCAGGCGTTGATTGAGGAATACACGCCAGTGGCTATCAGTATGGCAGGGAATGTCGTTGCCGCCATCATCATTCTTATCATCGGTTTGTGGTTTGCAGGCTGGGCCAAGAAATTGATAGCTCGTATGCTGGAGAAATCCGGACGCGTTGACCCGACATTGACCGCATTTCTAGGCTCACTTGTCCGTTATCTGGTGATTGCCTTCACCCTCATTGCAATTTTAGGGCGTTTTGGTGTTCAGACCGCTTCTCTTGTTGCAGTTCTTGGCGCTTTAGGTCTCGCCATCGGCTTAGCCCTGCAAGGCACATTGGCAGATGTGGCTGCGGGCGTGTTGTTACTGTTCTTCCGGCCCTTCAAAATGGGGGACTTCGTAGATGTAGGCGGCATCACCGGCTCTGTCAAAAGCATCACACTGTTCACAACGGAACTCGCCACGCCGGATAATCGCAAAATCATCGTGCCCAATGGCAAAATCTGGGGCAATCCCATCACCAATTTCAACGGCCATGATACCCGCCGGGTGGATTTGGTTTTCGGCATTTCCTATGACGATAATATCGACAAAGCCATTGCCATCATCAATGACTGCATCTCTAAGGAAGAACGCGCGTTAAAAGACGGCGCTCATCAGGTCTTTGTGGGTAATCTTGGCGACAGCAGCGTGGATATCACCACAAGGGTATGGGTCAATGCCGCAGACTATTGGGGCGTCTATGCAGATATGTTGAAAACCGTGAAAGAGCGTTTCGACGCCGAAGGCATCAACATTCCATATCCACATATGGTCCATATCAGCCAGGCCGCTGAATAAGCGCTAACATATTGAAAAACATCAGGAACGCAGCTCTCATATAGAGGGTTGCGTTTCTTTTTATTCATCATCATTTAGATAAACATCGAATTGTTCTTGACTATATTTAGATGATTAGCTAATTATCGAATCATGAACAAGATATTTAAAGCTCTCTCAGACCCGACACGGCGTAAAGTGCTGCAACTTCTGCGCAAGGGTCCAAAAACCGCCGGTGGATTAGCGGGCGAATTTGACGTGTCCAAACCCACCATGTCCGCCCATTTCACCGTGCTGAAAGACGCAGACCTGGTGGAAACGGTCCGGGACGGCAAAACCATCACCTATCACTTGAAACTTAGCGTGCTGGAAGATGCGCTTTTGGGCTTTGCTCAAATGGTCGGCGTCTCCACCACGCAAGACACAGAACAGGAGGCTCAAAATGACGAATGAATGGCCAAAAACATCATGGGCCTTAATGGTGGTTATCACCACATTGGCCAGCTGGTTATGGATAATCCGCCCGGAAAATATGTGGAATTGGATTGCCGCCATTATCTGTCTGCCTGCCATATTATTGTTGATGACCGCCCTGCGCCGCGCCAAAGGACGAGGACCGATGAGCGCTGAGGGATGGCGTAAAATAAGCAGGTCTTTTGCAGGCGGCAGCTTGATTATCATCTTAGCTCTCGGGGCCGCATTGATTGATTTCTACACCGCATCCGCCGGGGAGGCCACGGAATGGTCAACCCGTGCCGGGCGCATCATCCCCGGTGGCATATTGGTTGTTATCGCCAATGCCATTCCCAAAATAGCCGTGAAAAATCCACGCTATGGTGCATTGCTGCGTTTTAATGCCTGGGCCTTGGTTTTAGGCGGGGTAGGCTATGCAGCGTGCTGGGCCATCTTACCTTTAGACAGCGCCAGAGAACCCGCCATGGCCTTTATGATGACCGGTGTGGCGCTTGTTATTCTGCGCACAGCCTGGTTCCGCTTTGGCGGGAAAACAGGGCGAGGCTAAGCTCGCCCTGAAAGTTTCACCCACCTGACCGAGAAACCCCGAGCAAGGGGCTGTTCATCGGGTTTCGGTCTTAACTGCCTGGGTATAAAGGGCGTAAAGCTTGAGAGCGTCCTCTTTCATGAGACGAATGAGAAAGCCCACACTCTTTAATCGGCGCTGCTCAAAGCCCAGAAAACTACTGTCCATCAACTCGCATAAATGGTCAGAGTTCTCATGGAGCCGTTCAATAAACGGCTCCATAGAGCTCAGCTCAGACACAGCGCGCACGCCCTGCCCGTTCTCTGTTTCAATTTTCATGAGAAACTATCCTGTTGTGAAACTACAGGAAGGTCTTCGCAAAATCAGAGGTCTTATGATAAACATTCGCTTAGTCATGCTAATATTACCTTATTAGTGTTGACGAGGCTCGGTTGGGAAGGTGCAATCTCCCGGCCGGGCCGCTAAAAAATGCTCCGCCGCTCGAACCAACAAACGTTGAAGCACCCTAACTCTAACAAGTGTCAGTTGTGGGTGCAAGTTTTACTGCGATTGAAGAGCATAAGTCGGCTTACAGACATTTAACACCCCTCCGCAAATGGTTCTCACATCTCAACAGCAAGGAGTGAGCACCATGCTTAAACGACTGATATTACCCTGTGTCTTATTCACCCTCCCCGCACAAGCGGGCACCATTGTTTATGAAAATGACTTTGAAAGTGGCACGCCAGGTGCACAAATATCTGGACCCGGTGTCGTCGTAGGCAGCTTAGGCTATTCAGCGATCGGCTTTGGAAATAATCTCCTGCAAAATACATCGGGGAGTTTTGGGGCGAATTCTCAAATCGCGACAACCATCACTTTAACCAACCTGCCGGACCACGACAGCGTGGATTTCGGCTTTCTTTTGGCAATCATTAATTCCTGGGATGACCTTGGTGCAGGCTTTGGGCCTGACGTTTTCCAGGTTTTTCTGGATGGTGCGCTATTATTCAGTGAATCATTTACAAACTTCAGCGGCACTCAAACGGCAAGCACGGGCAATCGAATATTAGGCCCAACTCAATTAGGGTTTGACGGCGAAGCTACATGGCCTGAAACAGCTTATGATTTTACAAATTTCTCCGCATTTACCAACATTGCACATACGTCCGACAATTTGAGCCTTTCATTCATAACCGCAGGCGCTGGCTGGGAAGGCGGCTTCAATGAAAGCTTTGGCGTGGATAACGTCTCCATTTCTTTAAACGGCGTCACAGCAGTACCTGAACCCGCAATATTTGGCATATTTGGTCTTGGCCTGTTCGCGCTTTCACGTAGACGGGTTCTATTTTAATGCTCTCTCAATCCCGGGGCATAAAAAGTGATTGTCCTACACACCATATCTTATGAGACATTCCCCTTGCTGCGGCACTCGCGAAGTCGTGGCAAGGGTTGGAAGCTTTTGCTTCCATAAACCGGTGCGGGCGTCCCGGCATAGTCGAGCGTTCGCTTCGTTAAGGCAAGCTATCAGCGGGCCAGGCCTCCCGTCACTCTATATTGGACAGGTCGTCGTGCCGATAGCGTCAAATCTAGGCGTTTGGATTATCTCTCTCTTCCAAACACAAACCGCCTAGTCCGGGCAAACAGAGTGACTAACCCGCACCGGTTTATCCTCAATGCACACAACTCTTCACCTTGCTTGCCTAGGGCAGTGCCGCTTGCTGTCTATTTGACTACCCCTCACCCCGACCCTCTCCCACAAGGGGAGAGGGAGGGCTAACTAAGCTATGTGGTATCGCGGGGTTCCGCTTTATTTTTTTGTCCCTCAAGCGCCGGGCGCGGACATCCGTCCGCTTGGCTACGCGAAAAAAGTTTCGCGGGCCTAAATCGGCCAGTACAGACCCAACTATGGGTCTGTGGGAACACCCACGTGACTCCCTCTCCCCTTGTGGGAGAGGGCTGGGGTGAGGGGTAGGTTCGAACAGAAGAGCGGAGCATTAAATACACCCCAGCTTTTCTTAACTGAAAAGCTGTAAGCGCGACCGCGCGTCGCGATAGCCCGGAATGGCGGAGCCATGGAGGAATAGCGTTATCGCGGAAGCCTGAGGGAGCGGATGCGACTGCCGGCGATTGAGGCTAAAAAATAAATAGGAACCTCGCGATACCACCAAAAACTTTTATTCTCCCCCTCACCCCGGCCCTCTCCCATGCAGGGGAGAGGGAGGTTAATTCAATAAATTTACCGAGGTGCAAATCTATTCTCAACCTGCGACCCCAGCACCAACTCCGCCACCAATTCCGCCGCTGCAGGCGCAGTCTGAATACCCCAACCGCCCTGGCCTACACACCAGAAAAAACCCTCTGCATCCGATGCAAACCCATAAACCGGCAGCTTATCTTCAACAAAATTCCGCAGGCCCGCCCATTTTGCTTCCACCCGCGGTACATCCAACACCGTCTTATCCTGCAGCCGCGCAATCAGCTCTGCAATATCCAAATCCTCCGGCTGCACATCACAGGCAGGGCTGGGGGTTTCATCGGCGGGGCTGGCCAGGATACGTCCGCTTTCGGGCTTAAAATAAAACCGCTCTTCAATATCCAGTGTTAAAGGCCAATCCGAGTTCACCTCCAGCGTTGGCGCAAAAGTCATCACTGTCCGGCGCTTAGGCGTCAGACCAACGGGCGCAACACCCGCCAGCGCCGCCACTTCATCGCCCCACGCCCCCGCGGCATTCACAATGATGGGCGCTTCAAACACGCCTTGGGCCGTTTGCACCTGCCAGACACCATCCACACGGCGCAAGGCCATGACGCGGCAGTTGCTTTGAACAGCACCGCCCTTTTCTTTCACGCCACGGAGGAAATGCTGATGGACACCATGAACATCAATATCGCTACATTCAGGGTCAAAGACCGCACCAATCAAGCCATCGGGCTTTAACACAGGTTGTTTAGCCAACACATCGTCCGCCGCCAAACGCTCTACATGCGGACAGGTGGATTGGAACTCAGCCAGCATGCGCTCTAACACCTGCTCCTGCCCCGCCCAGGCCACATGCATACAGCCGCGCTTATGGAGATAAGACCCCTCCCCCGCGTTCAGGAAGAAATCTTTGGACGCGGTGGTCAAAGGCTGCACCCTTGGACCACCATAAGTTTCCGCATAAAAGGCCGCCGAGCGCCCTGTCGTGTGATAGGCCAATTGTTCTTCTGCTTCCAAAATCAAAACGCGGCCATGATTGCACAGGCCATAGCCTGCACTGGCCCCGGCAATACCTCCGCCGATGATGATGAAATCTGCCGTCGTTGAACTCATGGTCTTAAAAACTTGCCCTATCCCTGACATGCGACTTGAAGCTTAGGGCGCAATGTGGTCTTTATCGCTCATCTTCTCAAGCTGTTTTCGGGAAAAATCATGGCCTTCACCCGCGAAGAGGACCGATTGCTAAGTCTGGAACTGGCACGCCGCGCCGCAGACGCCATCGCGCCTTATTTCCGCACTGTGCTCGATGTCGAAAACAAGGCCGAAGCCGGTCATTATGACCCGGTGACCGAAGGCGATAAAGCCGCCGAACGCGCCATTCGGGAGCTGCTGAAAACAGAACGCCCCCATGATGCAATTTTCGGCGAAGAATATGGCCTAAGCGAAGGGACAAGCGGCCGCACCTGGGTGATTGACCCCATTGATGGCACACGTGCTTTTGTCTCCGGCATTCCCACCTGGGGGACGCTTGTGGGTTTGCGTGATGAAGAAAAGGCGCTGGTGGGCACGGGCGCACAGCCTTTTGTCGGCGATTATTTTTCCGGCGGCGAAAAAGCCTTTCTCAACAACGCCCTCATCTCCACACGGCGCTGTAAATCGCTAAGTGAAGCCCGCATTTCCACGACGGACCCGGATTTATTTTCAAAAGCCGAGCTGGACGCCTTTGAAAGCATTTCAGAACGCGCGCCTTTGCGGCGCTTGGGTCTGGACTGGTATGCCTATGGCCATCTGGCGGCCGGGCATCTGGATGTGGTGATTGAAAGCGGGCTGAAGACCTATGACATCTTAGCCCTCATCCCCATCATCGAAGCCGCCGGTGGCAGTGTCACCAACTGGCGCGGTGAAAGCGTGTTGGAGGGCGGCCAGGTCTTAGCCATCGGCGATAAAGTCTTGCTGGATGATGTGCTGGCCTTATTGGCCCCCGCTGCCCTTTAAAAAGCGCATGATTTTACCCAAAGCCTGGTTGCGCAGCTCATCGCGCTCTTTCAGGATTTCATGGCGTGCGCCTTCAATACACTCATAGTGAGCGTTCGGCATACGGGCGGCGAATTGGAGAATATCTTCATTATCCACCACCCGGTCTGCACCTGCGCATAAAATCAATGTCGGCGTTTGAATGGCTTCGGCAAAGCCCGGGCTTTCCAACCGCGCATGAGAGCGCCGCGCAGAACGCAGCCAGCCAAAAGTAATACCGCCCATAGCCAGGGTCGGGTTTAAATCAACAGCTGCTTCTTCATCCCGGTAGCGGGCGAGGTCCGATGTCAGATAATCCGCGCGTTCCAAACTGCGGCGTTTGGGGCCGTAATTCCCCTGGCCGGGCAGATAAAAATGGCCCATGCCCAGACCACACATGGTATTTTCCCACGCCCGCATCATCCATTCGGGAAAAGGCACTTGGGCAATACCCATCATCGGCGCAAGACACACGGCTTTTTCAAAGAAACCCGGTTGGTCACGCAGATGATGGAAAATCATATGCGCGCCCAAACTATGGCCCATGACATGAAAGGGTCCAGGCATTTTAGGCTTCACCACTTTTTTCAAAAAAGCGCTTAAATCCGCCCGGCGCAGGTCGAAACTCATTTGATGGTCTTTATGCGGGTTGGATGTCATACGCCCCGACAAACCCTGCCCGCGCCAATCCATCGTCGCCACATGATAGCCGCGTTCAGACAGGTCCGCATAAGTCTCAAAATGCTTTTCAATGAATTCGCTGCGGCCATTTAAGAAGACAATCGTGCCCCGGCCATTTTCGCCCTGCGGCGTCCACAGGCCATAGCGCAAGTCTTGGTCATCAACGCCTTTAAAATAGCCGATACGACCCCCGACCGGGGCGCTTTGGCGACGGCGCTTCACATTCATATCCTCTTCCATGGTTGAGAGATAACGCGGTGGCGCGCATGAGAGAAGCGCAAAGTGCAAAGAAAAACGGCGGCCCCATGACAAGCCGCCGTTTTTCGTGTTTTGAACATGATTATTTGGACAAGCGAAGCTCAGCCAAATTGGTGGCCACCGCTTGAAACACCCGTTCCAGCTCATCCGAACTTGGGGCATAGAAATAGAAAGGTTCCCCTGGTTCAGTCGCCACATCCTTCATCAATTGTTCCTGCGTGTCGGAATTGACTGCAAATTGAATGGCATAAATAAGCACATCGTCATCTTTAACATTTTCAGCCACCTGCCGCAGACGATTTTCCCGCATGCTTACATTGCTGAGAGAGCGGTTATACGCATCACCCGCACGGGTCGTGTTCGAACCATCAGACAACAGAACAATAGCCCGGGTCCGATTAGCCGTTGTACCACCTAAAGGCGCCGTTGCACTTTCGATAAAAGGCTCCCCTGGCGAAATCATACGCCAGGCCCAGACAAGGCCCTGCGGGATATTCGTATAGCTGCCGGAAACCGCATTCACATTGTTAATAGCAGCAACGACAGCATCTCTATTAGATTCCAACCGGGTCACACCACTGATTGGGCAAGGGGTACATTCGTGATTATGGCGCATGGCAATGGATAAATCACAATATCCACCTGGTTGCGGGTCACCCTCCGACCCCATGGGCATCCACCCAATCCAATCCTTAAAAGCAGAGCTGTAATCTGCAACAGGCCCATCCAGATGGTCAGCCGCATAAACCAAATCACTGCTTTTGTTTAATCCGGCCGGTGATGGGTCATCCCATTGCGCCATGAAGCCACCAAAGGCATAGCGCGCATAGACACAACCGCTCCAGCCTGGAGGGGGCGGTGCCAGCAAAGGCACCGAAGAATTATGTGCATAATATAATTTGGTCAGCGGGTCCTGATAATAATAACTGCTGCGTTCATCATCGGAGTTTAAAACAAAACGCTCATGAGCCGATGAAGGCGCGCCTGATGGCCTGGGGCCAGCATCATTATATGCATCTGAAGGAGCCCAGCTATGCGCATCCAAATCATATGAATATGTGTATTTTTCTTTGATATATGGGTTTGTATAGGATGAGACCAGTCCTTGTGCCTTCCAGGCCATGCCGTCCCCACCATTGGACCCCAAAGATGGAAATGGCAGCGCATTGCCGTCTGCATCTTCACCATATGTCGTCCCTAAGTCGGTGACATTGACCTTCCCGGCCCAGGGCACCACTCCAACCCTTACCTGCGTGGAAGGCGGGTCACCATAAATGATGTTCACAAGCTGTTCAGCGGCATCCCGCGCCGCTTCAATACGACTTACAGATTCACCTGGAACATCACTTAACATCGACCCCGAAATATCGATGGCAATGACAACATCCATAGGCACAGCACGACGCGTGGCAGTGCCGGAAGCAGCGACAGTTACAGTATCCACACCAACCAGTCGCATGAAGGTCGTCGGCATCGTGGCTGTTGCAGAGACCTGCAGGGACCCCGCCGTCTCATTTGCGACAATGTTAGGGCCCGTTACAGTCGAATCGAGATAGCCCGGCGGGAAATTGGCTTCAAAATAATTGACCACATCCTGATCACGATTATCATCAAAGAAGACGCGACCACCAGCAAGAGCTGCCGCATCAACTGCTGCAGAGAGTTCAGAGCGCAGTAAATGCGCCTTTGTCGTATCAAAGGCCATACCAACGCCAAGCATGATAGGAATGAGGCCCATACCGACAACAACCGCAGACAGGCCTTTTTGATTCTCTAAGAATTCGCGTGCAATTATTTTTATGTTTTGGAGGCTGAAAGCCGCGGAATCCTTTAAGCACCGCTTTAAATTAGCCATGAGCTTCATGCTCCTTACTCTTAAGAGGTTATGTGATCACATCTTGCATTTAGCGCCCATCCCCTTAACAAAGCATTACATATTGCCGCAGGCGTTTTATTTAGAAAACACCAATAAAAATAAAAGCTTAACCATATTTTACTCAAATTTGACCCGTCTTTTAGATAAGCTCATCTCAAATTGGGTTAAGCTTTAACGCCTGTCTTTACCCCTTATTAATCTGCTTCATGCCCTATTGCTCCAAAATGAGGCAGTTTGAAAAACCGCCAAACAAGAGAAACAAGGTGCCAGAAGGCACTGGATTTTGAGTAAAGGACAGGCAATGTTGGCTCAGGCAGCCGTATTTCTTTCCATAACGACCCTTATCATTCTGCTGCTCATCGCTGCTCGGAGTGATATTGCGTCCTTTCGGATTCCAAATGCCATATCTTTGGTGTTGCTTGGCCTGGCACCTTTTTTCTGGTGGGCAATTGCCAGCCATCCAAATCTGGCCTTTTCAGGAATAGTCCCTTCTCTTGTTACAGCAGCAATCGTCTTTGCAATTGGTTTTGGAATGTTCGCAGCCGGTCTCATGGGCGCAGGCGATGTGAAGCTTATGGCCGTTCTTGCCCTGTGGGTCGGACCCGCTTTCGCACCCCGGATATTCACATTGATTGTTATCGCCGGGGGCGTGGTCGCATTGATTATCGCAATCAAAGCCTATGCCCAGATCCGAAAATCCGGCGAGAAACCCAATCTGCGCAAGATCGGCAAACACCATGTTCCCTATGGCGTTGCAATTGCTTTTGGCGGTTGGGTTTTTTCAGGCCAACTCATTCTTAACGCTTTAGCGCAATAGTAAAGGCTGAGATTCTCAAGGAGTGCCGAAATGAACGTGCGGAGACTTATACTAGCAGTGGTCGCCATTGCAATTGCCGGGGTTGCGGCATTGCTTGCGCGTTCCATGGTGAATACCAGCCAGCCAGTGGCCGCAGAAGTGGTTCAAGTCGCGGTTCCACAAGATTCAATGGATATCATGGTCGCAGCCGTACCCCTGCCCCTTGGTCGATTGATCGAAGAAAAAGATATCGCCTGGAAAGCCTGGCCCGAAGACGGTGTCGATCAAAACCACATTCGAAAAGAGGGTTTTGACGCATCCAATTTGATCGGCAAGGTCGTTCGTCATTCCATGGTTGATGGTGAACCCATTACTTTGCGTAAACTTGTCGGCCCGGGGGAGCGCGGTTTTCTCGCTGCTGTTTTAGGCCCGGGCATGCGCGCTGTCACTGTGCCGGTCAATCAGACCACCGGTATCGCTGGGTTTATTTTTCCAGGGGACCGCGTTGATTTAATTTTAACTCATCTGGTTGAGGACGCACGCAATCAAGAGCGTCAAGCAAGTGAGACAGTGCTTTATAATGTGCGCGTCCTTGCCGTCGACCGTGACACCAACAACATCGATAACGCACCGAAAGTCGCCTCAACGGTGACTTTGGAAGTCTCACCAAAAATAGCTGAAGTCATTTCGGTTCTTCGTCGCTTGGGGGATTTATCCCTAAGCCTGCGCAGCCTTGCAAATACAGAGGCTGAAAACGCAGGTCCAACAGTGAACACCGAGTTTTTTGCCAAACGGCCATCTTATACATGGGACGCTGATGTCAGCGCATTGCTGCCCGATGTTGGATCGGCAAACACATTAAGTGTTTCCCGCGGGGCCGAAACCCAATCCGTTTCAGTCGGAGGTCAATAAAAATGCCAGGCCTTTGTATAAAATCAAGCGGGCATACCATCGCTAAAGCCCTTGTAACAGGTGCTTTTCTAAGCATGGCCTTACCCGCAATCGCTCAGGCGCAAAGCCAAACATCCAATGTTGTCCAGCCCAGTAATGAAACCATTCAGCTGGACGTCAACAAAGGCATGCTCGTTCGGCTGGACGCAGGCGTCACCAATGTTTTCATTGCCAACCCAAAAGTTGCCGACGTCCAAATCAAATCGTCACGCATGCTCTATGTCTTTGGCACGGGAGAAGGTGAAACCACTCTTTATGCCGTGGATGGCAAAGATCAAGTTATCTATTCAGCGAATATTGCTGTAGCGCAAAATGTCGGTCAAATTCAAGACCTGGTCACTGCGATCATCCCTGATGCGGAAATTGACGTTAAAACCTTAAACGGCATGATCTTTTTATCAGGCTATGTCCATCGCCCCGAAGACGCCGAAGAATTGACACGCCTGGCCCAACAACTTGTTGGAGAAGGGCAGATGGTTGTAAACCGCCTGCGGGTGACGACACCTACACAGGTCAATCTTCATGTGAAATTCGCTGAACTGGCGCGCGACATGCTGAAACAGCTTGGCGTGAACTGGGAAGGGGGACTGTTTGGGAATAATGGCGGCATCGGGCTTGCGACAGGGCGTAATGTGGTTGACTTTGTCCCCAATCCAATCCTTCCCGGATCCTTCATCAAAGAATTCCCCACACTCGTAAATGGTGCAGATAATATCTTTGGTGACATAACCACTGGAAATCTGGACCTAAATTACGCCATTGATGCTTTGGAAACCGAGGGCTTCGTATCTGTTCTCGCCGAACCAAATCTGATTGCTTTATCCGGCGAAACAGCGACATTTCTCGCCGGCGGCGAGTTTCCAATTCCCGTGTCTGATGATGATCGGATAGCCATTGAATTTAAGGAATTTGGCATTGGATTGGCCTTCACACCAATCGTCCTTGCCGATGATCGCATTTCGCTGAGGGTAAAGCCAGAAGTCAGCCAATTATCAGCAGAGGCCTCCATCAGTGTGGGCGGCATTCAGCTTCCCGGTCTGACGACAAGACGCGCGGAAACGACTGTTGAACTGGGAAGCGGCCAAAGCTTCGCCATTGCAGGTTTGTTGCAAAACAACCTCAACCAGGTTTCCCGTAAACTTCCGGGGTTGGGCGATATTCCGATTTTAGGTGCATTATTTAAAAGCGATCGCTTTCAAAATCGCGAGACGGAGCTGGTTATCGTCGTCACCCCTTATCTGGTCAAGCCAACAGATAATAGAAAGCTTCTGGTGCCGGCAGACGGGCATAAACGCCCAACGGATATCGACCGTTACCTTCGTGGTGAAACATTCCAAACGCAACCCACCCAAGGTGGCCAGACGCCAGGCAATCCAAATGTGCCTCAGCTTGCCGGCCCCGCCGGGTTCAGCATTGCGAATTAAGGAAAGGGCAAAGCAGTGACGACATTTAAAACCATATCATTGGCCCTGGCTTCGACGCTTATTTTAAGCGCTTGCGGTGCTGAACAAGGGCAAATTCAGGGGCTTGCCCCTGAGAAGCAACCGGAAATCACCATGGTGCGCTACGCCCATGACATCGCCATGATGATGGAAGAAGGCAAATTAAGCGCTGACGAGAAAGCCAAGCTTCATCACTTCTTAGATCGCCATAATGCCGGTTACGGTGATGTTCTTCAGCTTGACGACCCAACCGCTGCTGATGATGCCCAACGCTTTGAAGCGGTGCGTAAAGCCGTTGCCGCACGCGGGTTAAAACTCCATGTCAGTCCAATTGCCCACGGCGATGCACCCAGCGACGGCAAGGCCCGGCTGGTGATGACCAGACATATGACAACACCACCGGCCTGCCCGGACTGGAGTTCACCCAATACACGCAATTGGACAAATGCCCAGGGCAGTAATTTTGGCTGCGCAACGAAGACCAACCTTGCTGTGCAGGTCGCCAATCCACGCGACCTCCTAGGTGGGCAGGTCCATTCCGGGCCAGAACCAACGGCAACGGTGAATGCCATTACGACCTATCGCAATCGCGCGATCGGCACTGCCACATTACCCAGCTCAGGTGTCGCAAGCGGTGGTGGCTCAGGTGGCGGTAGCAATTAAGAGCAGGACAGGACTTTAACAAGAGGAAATAGGCATGAATGCGCCCTCATTATCCATGAAGCCATTGACCGACTTAAAGCGGTCCTGTGCCGCATTTGTCAATGACGAGCACAGTTTGCAAGTCATCACCGATGTCTTAAACGACCACGGCTGGACGACTGAGCGTATTGTTCAAGGCGGAATGAACCAGGCTGTGAAACAGCTTTCTGTCGAAGCTTCACCAGAACTGCTCATCATCGATCTTGGTGATGCGAGAGAAGCTCGTGCAGACATCAATGCCCTAGCCGAAGTCGTTGAGCCCGGAACAATGGTTTTGGCCATCGGCAACGTGAATGACGTCAGCTTGTATCGCGATCTGCTAGCATCCGGTCTGCACGATTATCTTTTGAAACCAATCACCCAGGAAGGACTGCGAGAATCCATCCTTGGGATTGAAATGGCGCTGTCCACACCAACTGCTGAAGTGGACGACCCATCCACCCATAAATTATGCGCAGTCATTGGCGCACGTGGCGGCGTGGGTGCAAGCACGGTCGCTTCCAGCCTGGCCTGGATATCCGCGCATCAGCTGAATAAGCGTGCTGCTCTCTTTGACCTCGACATTTATTTCGGGACCGATGCACTGGCTTTTGACCTTGAACCCGGTCGCGGATTGATAGACGCCATCGAAAACCCAGGCCGGATTGACAGCCTGTTTATCGAGCGCGCCTTGATCAAAGAAAGCGAAAATCTGGCTATTTTAGGCGCCGAGGCGCCAATAACCGAAGCAATGGCGCCTGATCCAACAGCGCTCAGCCATCTTCAAGGCGAGTTGAAGACAAATTACGACGTTGTTGTCGTTGATCTGCCACGTCAGATGCTTCCAAATTACGGCTATCTGCTGCAGCAGGTGAATGAGATCCTTCTTGTTGTCGATCTCAGCCTGTGCGCGGCCAGGGACACCATTCGCATCCTGTCCTATTTGAAAGAATTCGCGCCGGAAGCAAAAGTCCGGATCATTGCAAATAAAGTTGCATCCAGCGACAGCGGAGAAGTGACGAAAGCGGACTTTGAAAGTTCCGTTGAAGCCAAAATCGACTTCACCTTGCCAATGGATGCAAAGACCGTGGTCTTGGCGGCCAAAAAAGGCAAGGCCGTACCGCAAATCGCAGGGTCATCAAAACTTGCAAACCAAATTCGAGCCGTTGCCAGAACCATGATTGGTGAAGACGAAAGTGGCTCTAAAAATTCATTCTGGGGCAAAATCAACGGCTTATTGGGCCCTAAGGCGAATAAGGAAGCGAAAACGAAATAATGGCTGGTTTTGGTAAACGTACTGGGCTTCAGACGAGAAATGGCGGGCCGGGCTTTGGAAAAAGCGCCGGCCTGACCCCTATGTCGAATGAGCCTCGTGTACAGGCCAACGGCAATGCTGAAACCCCCAAGAGAGCACATGTCGACATTGACGCTTTCGTTGAACGCCTTGAATCCCAGGTTCTAAGCGCTCTCCCAAGAGAAGCCGCTAAAATGAAAAGCCGGGGCGAGTTGACACAAGCCCTTGAAGAACAAGTTCATATCCGTGCAGCCACCGAAGGCATGGAGCTGAAAGACGCGGACTTCAAAGATGTCGTGACCGTTTTACTGAACCTCTATCTGGAAGAGGTCGGCGGGGCACGCGAAGATCCTTTATCTCCCAGTTCCGGAGAAGGCAAAAAAGCCCGTTCAAAAAACAAGAACACACTCGAAGACGCCAAAGAAACCATTCAGCCGCTGCTGTTTGAACATATCGACCCTGCTGCCGCGACCGAGCTTGAACGCACTGACCTCGCGGAAGAAATCAGTGATGTGGTCAGCGAATTACTGGTTGAGACGAAGATTAATCTCAACAAAAAAGAACAGCGAGACCTTGTCACCTTGCTGCTCAATGACATGCTGGGCCTCGGCCCGCTTGAGCCTCTTTTAGCTGATGAAACAATCACCGATATCATGGTCAACGGGCCCAACCAGATTTACGTCGAACAAGGCGGCAAGCTGCAGCTAACGGACGTTAAATTTCGTGACAGCCAGCATTTGATGAATATTGCCACGCGCATCGTGACAGCCATTGGGCGTCGCGTTGATGAAACACAACCCATTTGTGACGCTCGCCTGGCAGATGGCAGTCGTGTGAATGTGATCATTCCGCCTTTGGCAATTGACGGTGCATCCATCTCCATCCGGAAATTTGCCAAGAAGAAAATCACATTGGATCGCATGGTCGAAACGCAAAATCTGTCGGAAGCCATGAGCCGCGTATTGAAGATCGCCGGACGCTGCCGCCTGAACATCTTGATTTCCGGTGGTACAGGCTCAGGTAAAACCACAATGCTCAACGCCATCAGCCGGATGATTGAAAGCGGGGAACGCGTTGTGACTATTGAGGATGCGGCGGAATTACAGTTGCAACAGCCTCATGTGGTCCGTCTTGAAACCCGGCCGCCAAATCTCGAAGGTCATGGCGAGATCACCATGCGGGACCTGGTTAAAAACGCTCTGCGGATGCGCCCTGATCGCATCATCCTTGGTGAGATCCGCGGGTCTGAAGCCATTGACATGCTTCAAGCGATGAACACCGGCCATGACGGCTCATTAGGGACGCTCCATGCGAACAGACCGCGCGAAGCCCTCACCCGGTTGGAAAATATGGTCAATATGGCCGGCCTGAATTTGCCGACCAAAGCCATTCGCACCCAGATTGCCGACGCCCTGCATATGATTGTTCAGGTATCCCGGATGCGCGATGGTGTTCGCCGCGTTCAATATATCTCTGAAGTTGTTGGCATGGAAGAAGACGTGATTACGACCCAGGACTTATTTGTCTATCGCTTTACCGGTGAAAACGATCAAGGCGAACTTCAAGGCGAATTTCAATGCACAGGTGTACGGCCGAAATTCTACGACCGGGCGGAATATTACGGTCTTGGCCGTTCGCTCATGGAAGCCATTCAATAAGGAGAACATGATGTCCGGCTCAGATATGATTTTGCCTTTATCTTTCGCGTTGTTTCTCCTCATCGTGGTGGCCAGCATGTTGTTGATCTTCACGCCTGGTTCAAAGCAGCAGTCGAAAAGGCTGACACGGATCAAAACCCGCTTCAATGAACAGGCCGCAGCCGCAGAGCGGGCAAAAGCACGTCGTCTGCGAACAACAGAAATTGATAAAGGCCTGGCCAATGTCTTAAAGCGCTTTGTCCCGCGCCCTGCTGAGTTACGTCAAAGGCTGGCAAATACCGGGCGAAAAATCTCCGTTGGCCAATATGCAGTCCTATGCGCGGGCTTAATGGCCATTACTGTTTTTATCTGCTTGTTCCTGGTTGATTTAAAACTCGGACTAGCCATCATTTTATCCTTTCTGGTTGGTGTGGGTGTCCCGCATATCATCGTGGGCAACATGATTGAACGGCGCATCAAGGCGTTCACAACTGACTTTCCCGACGCTATTGATTTGATCGTTCGTGGCCTGCGTTCGGGCTTGCCCGTCGCGCAATCCATGTCAGCCGTTGGTGAAGAATTCGAAGACCCGGTCGGCGCGGAATTCCAATCGATTTCCGATAAGATTAAAATCGGCAAATCGATGGAAGCGGCGCTGTGGGAAACCGCTGAAAAAATCCCGACACCGGATTTCAAATTCTTTGTCATTACCCTGGCCATTCAGCGTGAAACAGGTGGTAATCTTGCCGAAACACTTGGCAATCTGTCTGACATTCTGCGGAAGCGCCACCAGTTGAAATTAAAGGTCAAAGCCATGTCATCCGAAGGGCGTGCCAGTGCTTATATCGTTGGTTCCCTCCCCTTCATCATGTTCGGCCTGATCCTCATGCTGAATTATGACTATGGGATTATTCTGATTGAAGACCCCCGCGGCCTGACCGCCACAATATTCGGGCTGATATGGATGGGGATAGGGGCCTTCATCATGGCGAAAATGATTAACTTCGAGGTGTAATAAAATGGACGCAGTGCTCCCATTTGGGCTGACAACAGTAGATGCGGTGACCATTTTCTCTGCCGTAGCCGCCCTCATGCTCTTCGTTGCAATGTGGAATGTGATGACGGTGCGCGACCCAATGCGCGGCCGCGTCAAAAATCTACAGGCGCGGCGCGAAGAACTGCGCTCCGGCTTTATTGCACCGCAACGGCGTTCCTCCTCTATCAGGCGGCGCGGTCAAACAGATGAAGTCCGCAAAGTTTTCGAAAAATTGAAATTGATGCGCAAAGAGCAAAGTGAGAAAATTCAGAAACAGTTGGTTCGGGCCGGCTGGCGTTCTCGCGACGCGGAGATTGTGTATTTAAGCGCCAAAATGGGTTCGCCCGTCGTGATTGGATTTGCAGCCATTGGCCTGATCATGATGATGAACATATTTGACCTGTCTGCGCCAATGCGGTTTTTCACGACAACCGGTGCCATTATTCTAGGGTTCATGCTGCCGGATATTCTGGTGAAGAACGCGATAACAAAACGGGTGGATGCCATTCGTAAAGGCTTGCCTGACGCATTAGACCTGATGGTGATTTGTTCTGAGGCCGGATTGACATTGGACAGCTCCTTTCAACGGGTGGCAAAAGAATTGGGATCGGCCTACCCCGAATTGGGGGATGAATTTTCCCTGACGTCCATCGAATTGGGCTTTCTTCAGGAACGGCGACAGGCGCTTGAAAACCTGATTGAGCGGGTTGATTTGCCGGGGATTAAATCAGTGGTGACAACGCTCATTCAAACAGAAAAATACGGGACACCACTCGCAACATCCCTTCGTGTCTTATCAGCTGAGTTTCGGAATGAGCGGATGATGAAAGCAGAAGAAAAAGCAGCCCGTCTGCCAGCCATTATGACTGTGCCTTTGATCCTGTTCATCTTGCCGTGCCTGTTCATTGTGCTGATGGGGCCAGCGGCATGTAAAATCTCCGATGAGTTCTTAAGCAGAAACACTGGCGCTTAAGGCTTCGGCGAATAAAGGTAATGATCATGTTGAAACAATTTCTATCGCGCAAAGACGGTGTGACGGCAGTCGAATTCGCTTTTGCCACGCCTGTATTGTTTCTTTTCATTATCGGCGCATTTGAAATCGGCAATCTGCTTTTTGCAAATGCCGTTTTAGACGGCGCCGCCCGAGAGGCCGCTCGGCGCGGCGTAACCGGCTTTGCACCTTGCGGCATTACCCGAGAAGAATATATCCAACAAATCATCGACCAACAGCTCATCGGCCTGACAGATCCCGAGCGGCGCACAATTTCAACCCGGGTCTATAAATCCTTTAATGATATTGGGCAGCCAGAACCTTATGTCGATGAAAACAACGATGGCAGTTACAATATGGGTGAGGAATTCACCGATGAAAACGGGAATTTACAATGGGACCCGGACAAAGGCGCCATTGGGCTGGGAAGCGCTGGTGATGTTGTGGTTTATGACATCACCTATGATGTGCCAATTTTAACGGAATTCTTCCAAAGAAAAACGGGCATCCCCAGCAGCATTAAAATCTCATCACGAGCCGCTGTTCGAAATGAACCCATCCCTGTAGATCCCAACGGGATTATAACAGTTCCATGCGATCTTTAAGGAGGATGCCATGCGCCTGATTAAAGAACAAAAAGGCAGCGTTCTTATCGAATTAGCCGTCGCTATCCCTTTGTTAGTGACATTGCTGTTCTCAGGCCTGGAAGTTGCCCGGTTCATGCTGACCCATCAAAAAGTCGCGCGGATCGCAACCAGTGTTGCTGATATATCTTCCCAGGGTCAGACGATCAGCGAAGCAGAAATCGCAAATGTTTTTGATGCAACGGAATTTGTTGCCGGCAGCCTGAATTTTTCAACAGATGGCTATATGATTTTAACCTCGGTCAGCCGGGATGGGGCAAATAACCCAGCCGTCGAATGGCAGCGCACCCATGGCACACAGATTTCGGCTGAGACAATCAGTAAAGTCGGTGTACCTGGCGGAACAGCGACCATTCCTTCAAACTTCGTTTTGGAAGCAGGCGAAGGTCTTATCATTGCGGAAGTCTATTACGACTACAGCGCCTTGTTATTTGGCGATATCGTTGGCGATGGTCTTATTTATAAGACGGCTTATTATCGCCCCCGCTTTGGGGCGCTTCAGCAAGTGTTGCCTTAATCACCTTTCTAAAGGCCAGCTTCGGTGCAATCATCACAAGTGACAACAGCAATGAGACCAAAAGGCCAATTGCAGGCCAGATAATCTTTGCTGAGATTTTCAAGCTTCCCTTTGCCAGATCCAACAGCTTCGGCCCCAGTCCATGGTCCAATATGCGCATGGACTTTGGGGAGGCCTGAGTGATTTGATTCAACCGCCCCAGATCATTTCCACCATCCACATGACGGAGCAATCTGATCGTTATCTGCGCATCTGTCGCATCATAGATTTGCCCGACTTGTTTTAAATCTGCCTGAAGTACGCCATAAGCCTGCTCATCAATGCTCCGCACCCAGGCCTTTTCAAAATGCTGCTTTGCCCCTCCATTAATGACCTGATCCAAAGTCAGTGTTTGAATGCCATCGCGAAGATTGGCGTTCAAACTGTCCGGCGGGACAGCCTTTAAAACCTTATTTCCCAATTCACGGGTAAAAGGCTGGGTTAGAACATCCGCTCTTTTTGCTGCTTTCAACAGCGAAGCAGCGCCTTTAACAGGCGCAGTCGCCCCATTGGTCGCAATGGTTGTTGCTGTGAGGCCAAGGCCAATTCCAGACAATGTATAGATGACATAATCAACCTCTTCCCCCCGGGCAAAATGCCAGCTTTCAACAGAAAAATCCCTTATATCCCCCCATAGAAGAAAGTCAGACGTAACCGCACCGCCAAGACCTGCCAGGGATTGGCTATCTCCAAAAAGAAAGCCCTCGGTTGCATCTTCTGCTGCCTGCAAGCTCCGTCCAAGGGGTGATGATTGATTTGAATAGCGCAGCGCTGTTTGGGGCGGCAGCCAGCTCAAAGCCAGATCAATAGCCAATTGCTCCTCACTCACCCCTTCATTTTTCAGATTGACGGCTTTTTCATAATCTTCGCCCCATGATCCGCCCAATATGACAGGAGCATGGACCAAATAGGATTCCGCACGATCAATATCCCCATCATCCAAAGCCTGATCAACGAGATGAGCTAAGCGAGCGACCCGGTCACCCGGTCCTTGAGGCAAGAGCTGGAACAACGCCACATCGACTTTCGCACGCACATCGTCCAAAACCTGCTCGCTCAAAGCGTAGCTATAATGACGGCTATCCGAAAGTTCACGTGCCAGAAAAAAGCCGCTGGCGACCAAACCAGACAGGCTTAGACCATAATACACCCACCAGAGGAGCTTTTTCATCAGCCCTGACCTCCATCACGTGCCGCTTGTTGAAACTAGGTCTCAAGCTTGACCAAAACAAGGCATCAGCCAACCACACCCTTTTCCCGCAAGGCCTCTATTTCGCTATGCGAAAGCCCCAGGTCATGGAGAATATCATCCGCCTGAGCACCATGAGCCGGCGGCGCGCTCTTATATTTTATGGGCGTTGCAGACATTTTAATAGGGTTTGCAACCAGATCCACCTGCCCGCTGACAGGGTGATCCATGGTGACTTTCAAACCGCGGGCCTTCGCCGTTTCCTCATCAAAAGCCTGTGCAATGGTGTTAATCGGTCCATTTGGAACACGGATGTCATTCAAGCATTGCCGCCACTCTTCCGTCGTCCGGCTTTTCATGATGCCGATGATCTGAGGTATAAGCTGATCCCGGTGGCGCACACGCCCCGCATTCCTGGAAAACCGATTGTCTTGTGCCCATTCTTCATGGCCCAATAGATTTGCAAATCGGGCGAATTGTCGATCATTCCCCACCGCGACAATCAAATGCCCATCCAGGGTTTCAAAATCCTGATAGGGCACAATGGATGGATGCGCATTGCCCAACAAGCCCGGCACCTGCCCACCGACCAGATAATTCAGGTTTTGGTTGGCCAGCCAAGACAGCTGCGTATCGAAAAGCGCCATATCAATATGCTGCCCCTGCCCTGTCTGCCCCCGATGGGCAAGGGCGGCCAAAATACCAATCACGCCATACATGCCTGTTGTCAGATCAGCGACTGCGGTTCCCACTTTGGTTGGCCCGCTTTCCGCACTGCCCGTAATGCTCATCAAACCTGCCATGCCTTGCACGATAAAGTCATAGCCAGCGTGATGGGCCAAAGGACCCGTTTGGCCAAAACCCGTGATGGAACAATAAATAAGGCCGGGGTGGTCTTTTGACAGGCTGTCATAATCCAATCCATATTTCGCAAGCCCGCCTGTTTTGAAATTCTCAATCAGAATATCGCAATTCTGGGCAAGCTTTTTTATCAAAGCCGCCCCTTCAGCCGTCGCCATGTCAATCGCGATAGACTTCTTTCCTCTGTTTGCCGCAAGATAATAAGCCGCCGTATCGCTGTCTTTTCCGTTTTTATCTTTGAGATAAGGCGGGCCCCAGCCTCGCGTGTCATCCCCACCATCAGGGCGTTCCACCTTGATGACTTCCGCACCTAAATCAGCGAGAATCTGCCCCGCCCAAGGCCCTGCCAGCACCCGTGATAAATCCAGCACGCGAATATGGTCTAACGCCGCTCTCATCTGCTCACCTTTTGATACAGCTTCATATTTCTATCCCTCGCACAGCTCAGACTTGCCGCCAAGGCCTAAGACTGGCATTGTTAGAAAAATTGTGCAGCGCACAACAAGGGAGGATGACATGAGTGTCACGCGCAAAGAAGTGGGACCCAATCGATATCGCGAAAGCTTTGGCCGTTATCTGGAAGATTTTGAAGTCGGTCATATTTATGAACACCGCCCAGGCCGGACGATAACAGAGACAGATAATACCTGGTTCACTTTGCTCACAATGAACACCCACCCCCTTCACTTCGACAAAGAATATGCCAAACATTCGGAATTTGGAAAACCGCTGGTGGCAAGCCCGTTCACCGTTGCGGTCCTTCTAGGCATGTCCGTCAGCGACATATCGCAAAAAGCCATTGCGAACCTCGGCTGGACTGACATCAAAATGACAGCGCCCCTGTTCGTCGGCGACACCCTTTATGGGGAGACGGAGGTCCTGGATAAAAGAGAATCCAAATCCCGCCCCACTCAAGGCGTTGTTAAAGTACGCACAAGAGGGTTCAACCAAGACGGCACAATGGTCTGTCAATTCGACCGCTCCGTATTGGTCCCCAAACGCGGGCACGCCATCGACGACAAAGCCAATTATTAATGCGCGGCGCTCATGGCTGGATAATCAATATAGCCATGGGCACCTCCCGCATAATAAAGATCGCGATCAGCCTCCATTAATGGCGCATCAGCGATGAAACGCTCAACCAGATCAGGGTTGGAGATATAAGCACGGCCAAATGACACAAAGTCAGCACGACCTGTTTCGATGCTCATCTCCGCACGTTTTGCATCATAGCCGCCATTCACCATATAAGCCCCTCTGAACAACGGCCGCAATTCATCCAGATCAAAGGCTGTATTGGCGTCAATCTCTTGATGCGGGACATCCTCAATAATGTGAATATAAGCAAGCCCCAAATCAGATAAGGCAGACACCAGATATCGAAATAAATGACGCGGCTGACTGTCCGAGATATCATTGAAAGGATTAAGGGGCGATAATCTTATACCTACATAATCCGGGCCAATAGAGCGCGCAATGGCTTCGGCAACGTCAAGCGCGAAACGACAGCGGTTCTCTATGCTGCCTCCATATTGATCCCTGCGCTTATTGGCTTTATCCCTTAAAAACTGGTCGATCAAATACCCGTTGGCTGCATGAATTTCGACACCATCAAATCCAGCCTCCATCGCTGCCTCCGCTGCATGGACAAAGTCTGATTTAAGCTCTGATATCTCAAATAATGTCGCTGCACGCGGCGTGACCATCTCCTGCAGGCCATTAAATGTGAAAGCCTGACCCTCTGGTTTAATGGCACTTGGCGCAATGGGCCTCTTTCCGCCTGGGATCAGGCTTGGATGCCCAATTCTCCCGCCATGCCAGATTTGTGCAAAAAAATGGCCTCCATTTCGATGGACCACCCGCGTGACTTTGGACCAGGCATCTATTTGACCCCGCGTATAAAGACCCGGCGTCCAGGCATATCCATGGGCGGTGGGTGACACCGCAATCGCCTCTGAAACAATGAGGCCCGCGGATGCGCGTTGAGCATAATAAAGAGCCGTCATATCCCACACTAGGCCATCTCTATCTGCTCTGGACCGTGTTAAAGGGGCCATGATTATGCGGTTGTTCACAGCGCATCCCCCGATCCGCGCTGGCGCATATAAGTCTCGATGCAATAATGACGCATCCATGACTGATCTCCCCCAAGATCTGAAATGAACGAAGCCATCAGCTTATTATGGTTAACTGGGGAAAACTAGATAGACCGGTCGTCTCATTCTTCACTTTATCGGGAAATCAGGCGCGCGTTTTTCCAAGAAGGCATCAACACCTTCTTTATAATCCGCACCATCATAACAGGTTTGGAACAATGTTTTTGTATGCTCGTCATCTTCACTTTGACCATCAGCAACACGCTGAATAATGGACTTCATTGTGCGTATACTATGCTGAGATAATCTCGCCATTTGCAGAGCGATATCCTCGACATATGCTGCCATGTCTTCAGCAGCGATAATCTCATTCACCAGACCCATATGATGTGCTTTTCCCGCTTCTATAAGCTGCGCGGTAAAAAGCAGATATTTCGCCTGTGCAGGGCCTACCAAATCAATCAAAGACTTCGTATCCTGCAGGTTATAAACCAACCCAAGGCGCGCCGGAGTAATTCCAAAACGTGCCTGAGCCGTGGCAAATCGCAGGTCACACGCCAGGATCAATGAACACCCACCACCAATACAATCCCCTTCGATCTTGGCAATCGTTGGTTTTGAAAAAGTCTTTAAAGCCTTCACTGCATCCCTGATGGCCGCAGCATTATCAAGGCGGCGTTGTGGGTCCTTTGCAATATCTCGAAATTCAGTGATATCGGCACCAGAGGAAAAAATACCGGGCGCTTTTGCTTCCAAGATCAGGGATTTGATATCGCTTTTGGCATCCAGCTTCTGCAACAGCTCCGGAAGTTCCGTCCACATGGCCTGTGTGATGGAATTTTTCCGCAGGCCTCTGTCAATCTGCAGCCGTGCAATCGGCGTTTCTAATATTAAATTAAACCCGTCACCCATGGCGTCCACCCTTATATTTCAAGCGTATATGCAATAGTTTCCCCCTGTTTCGCACTTGATCGCTTAAAGCGCGCATCCTGTCGAAGGTCGCTTCTTCTCCCTCGCATCTCTTGTTACTGCGAAATTGTAACAAGCGGGACGAGAGCCATGAATTTGACAGCATCCAGCCTGAAAAATCCAGCCGCAGTCGCTGTAATGGCGGCAATTCTTGTTTTTTTAGGGGTTTTATCTGTTGCCAAACTCCCTCTGCAGCTCTTTCCAAATATCGAACAAAAACAGATTTCTGTCCTCGCCAGCTGGCGGGCTGCATCCCCTCAGGAAATCGAATCCGAAATTGTCGAACCCATTGAAGAAGTGCTTCAAGGCATTTCCGGCATGGAACAGATGGAGGTGTTCGCCAATCGCGGATCAGCCTGGGTCAATCTTCGCTTTGGTGCAGATGCTGATATGGATGCCCTGCTGTTAGACGTTATCAGCCGGATTAATCGCTTACCACCTCTCCCCCTTGATGCTGACAGGCCACAGGTTTTTGCCGGGAATGCCTGGGACAGCAACGCCGTTCTCATCTATTATTTCGCCCAAGTCCTGCCTGGTAACACCCGCGACATCAATGACTATTCCAAATTCGTGCAGGACCGCGTGGTGCCGCGCATTGAAAGCGTCGAAGGCGTATCCCGCGTCAGATTGGACAATCGCCAAAGCCAGGATGAATTACAGGTCATTTTTGACCCTTATAAAGCCGCTGAACTTGGCATCACCATTCCTGCCTTAGCGGCCCAAACCGGTCGCTCCAATGACGTGTCAGCAGGCACGGTTGATGTCGGGCGACGGCAATATGGCATTCGCTATGTGGGGCGCTACAACGAAGAAGAGCTGAAAAACCTGATTTTGGAGTGGCGTGATGAACGCCCTGTACGCCTGGGTGATATGGCTGAAATCAGGGTCTCCCAACCCAAACGCACAGCATTTGCCTATCAAAACGGCAATCCGGCCATTGGCATGGCGATCATGCGCCAGGCCGGTGCCAATGTTTTAGAAACCGTTGAAAAGGTCAACGCAGCAATTGAAGAGCTTAACGAGACCGTGTTGGCTGAACAGGGCCTGCATATGGAGAAGTCCTTTAACCCTGCCGTCTTTATTCAACGCGCCATTGGCCTCCTTACAAATAACCTGGGGGCTGGCATTTTAATGGCTGTGGGGATTTTATGGCTCTTCCTGCGCCAGTCGCGGGCAACAGCTTTGATCGCGCTGGCCATTCCCATGTCCCTCCTGGGCACATTCATTGTTCTATCCATCGCGGGACGGTCTTTAAATGTGATCTCCCTTGCCGGGCTGGCTTTTGCCACAGGCATGGTGTTGGACGCCGCCATCGTTGTCCTTGAGAACATCGTTCGGCTGCGTGAGAAAGGTCTGGACGCTAAAGAAGCAGCCCTGCGTGGAACAACCCAGGTCTGGGGTGCATTGCTTGCATCAACCGCCACGACCATTGCCATTTTTATTCCGGTCATTTTTATCTCAGACGCAGAAGGGCAGCTTTTTGCTGATCTGGCGCTGACAATTGCAATTGGTGTGGCTCTGTCGCTGGTCGTTGCCGTCACTATATTGCCGACTGCGACCCGCTACTGGCTTAAATCCCTTCCGCAGGAAAAAGGTCAAGGACAGCGCTGGGCCAAAATGGCAGATCGGATCGCCGCAGCAACCGCCACCACGCCACGCCGCCGCGCCATTATCGGTGTATTGATTTTGGCGCCAATCACAATCGCCTGGCTCTTATTCCCACGCATGGATTATCTGCCCCCGGTTCGCCGCGATGCAGTAGACGCCTGGTTTTCCTTCCCAGCAGGCATGACCATTGATGTGGCCGAAGAAGATGTCGCCCAACGCATCATTGAACGCCTTGATCCTTATATGAAGGGTGAGAAAGAACCTGCCCTGCTCAATTATTACGTAAACACCTGGCCCAATGGCCAAGGCGGCAGCATCGGCGTACGTGCCAAAGACCAAGGGGATGTGGAAGAGCTGTTACAAGTGGTCCAATCTGAAGTCCTGCCAGGCTTGCCAGATATTCAAGCTTTCGCCATGCAGGGCTTCCTATTCGGTGGATTTGGCAATGACGGCAGCATTGCCATTCATGTCCAATCCGCAGACCCCCAAATCCTGCGCCAAGCGGCCGCCGAAGGGCAGCGCAAGCTTATGGAAATATTCCCCGGCGCCAGGGTTCAGGCCAACCCAGACCCCAGCGTATCAAACCCCGAACTTGCCCTCTATCCCGATGATGAGCGTATTGCAGAGGCGGGTTTTGCGCGCAATCAAATTGCCAGCATCATCCAAGCCTTAGGCGAAGGCCAATATGTCGGCGAATATTTTGACGGCGAATCCCGGTTGTTTACAATTTTAAAAGCCGACGCCTGGTCCAGTCCTGAGGAATTGGAACGTATTCCAATCGCCACACCCAATGGCGCCATCATCCCGCTTGGTCAGCTTGTCCGGGTAGAACGCACGGTCGGCCCCGGACAGATTGCCCGTGTGGATCGCCGCCGGACGATTTCACTGACGTTGTTCCCACCTCAAGGCATGGCCTTACAGGACAGCCTGGAAAAAGTGCAGCAAGAGGTCGAACCCGCAATCAGAGAAGCGCTCGACCCCGCCGGGTCCATCCGCTACGGCGGCAGTGCCGACAGTTTAAAGCGCGCCATCGGCACAATGAGCAGTAATTTCCTGACAGCGCTCTTCCTGTTGTTTCTCATCATGGCGGCATTGTTTAAGTCAGTAAAAGATTCCCTGCTGGTTGTTGTCTCCATTCCGCTTGCAGCCTTTGGCGGGATTGTGGCTCTGCGCTTGCTTGGGCTGGCGACCTTTGCGCCTTTAGACCTGCTGACCATGATCGGTTTCATCATCATGCTTGGACTGGTCGTCAACAACGCCATCCTGCTCGTCGTTCAAACACGGCGCAGCCAGGATGAAGGGCTTGATCGAGATACAGCGGTGGCACAGGCTTTAAGGCTGCGCCTGCGCCCCATATTCATGAGCACATTGACCACCTTGTTCGGCATGTTGCCGCTGGTCCTTTTCCCTGGTGCGGGCAGTGCGATTTATCGGGGCATGGCGACAGCCATCGTCGGTGGCATGGCTGTATCCACGCTCTTCACCCTCCTCCTCCTGCCAAGCCTATTGCGGTCCCAAGGCATTGATATCGCCCTGGAACACCTCAACACCCTGGTGAAACGTATCAAACCCCACCGCCCTCTGGTTCCTGGAGAATGAACATGAACGGCTCAAAAATGCTTGCCCCGGTATTTGGCCTCATCCTGCTCAGCGCATCAGTGCAGGCACAACCCGGGCAACAACCTCCGCCCGCCCCTGTCCGCGTCGACCTGGCGAAGGAAATGGAAATTGCCCCGGTCATCGATTTGCCGGCAACTGTCATTTCCAGAAATGATTCACAGGTTGCCACCGAGATTGCAGGACGCATCACCTGGATTGCAGAGGTGGGTACAGAGTTGAAAGAAGGCGATGTGGTTGCCAGGCTGGACGACGCTTTTTTGAAATTAGAGCTATCTAACGCGCAAGCGACGGTCAAACGCCTGGAAGCCCGACACGCCTTTGAAAACAGGCAGGTTGGTAGATTTGAGGAATTAGCCGCATCAAATTCCACCCCCGCACAAAGGGTGGATGAAATCCGCATGACCAGAGATGTGACAGCGCAGGAGCTGGCCTCCGCCCGTTTGGAGGCCCAGCGTATAGAACTGCAGCTGGCGCGCACAGCCATCAGGGCACCATTTCCAGCCCGTGTGGTCTCACGGGCAACCCAGATCGGAGAATATGCCTCTGTCGGGTCTGAAATTGCCCGCCTGGTCGATACACAACATCTGGAAATCCGCGTGCAGGCCCCAATCGCGACAAATCAGTTCGTCACAGAAAACATGAAGCTGGTGGTGAAAGATAATGGGGATTATTCTGAATTCCCAATTCGCACCATTGTACCCGTTGGCGATGAAATCAGCCGCACGATCGAAATCCGCCTGTCCGTTCCAGAAGACAAATGGGTTATTGGCACAGCACTTCGCATTAGCGTGCCAAATGCAACGCCGCGGCAGACCTTGGCTGTCCCTCGGGATGCGTTGATCCTGCGCCGCGACGATGTCTATGTGTTTCGCATAGATGATGAAAACAAAGCCGAACGTATCGGTGTCCGAACGGGTGCCGCCAGCGGAAGTTATATTGAAGTCTTCGGTCCGATCGCCAAAGGTGATAATCTGGTAGTTAGAGGTGGGGAAAGACTTCAGGCCGGGCGTGCCGTATCGGTTCTTGGCGAGAGTTCATGACAGAGTTAAGCCCCACAATAATAACCGCCGTGTTCTTAGCAGGACGCGGTGGACATAAAGCGGGAGAGGATAAAATCGTTAACCGTTGGTTTTCTAACCTGGTCGAAGATCAGGAATTGCTTTTTTGGGTGCTCCATTTAGGGGGCTGGGGCTTTTATTATATTATTCGGATTTTAAATGCGTTTGCCCTGCCCTACCCGCTGCTGCATGAGATTTATATATTCACCACACTTGTGGCGATGCTGCTGACCCTTGTCATGCGATATGTCTTTAAAATGGTCTGGTCTTTGGGACCAAAATGGATTTTTACTTCCGCCGCCCTTTTGACGCTCGTCATGTCCGCTGCAACATCCGCATTGGAATTATGGGCCGCAACCTATTTCTACCCGGAAGAATTCAGCGAGGCTGGCTGGGGACTGCTTGGCAATATTTTTGTCTATGCGCCCCTGATCATGGCATGGGGTGGTCTTTACATCGCCATTAAATATCTGCGTAAAAACAGAGAGCAGAATGAGCGGATGCTGAAAGTAACCGCCATGGCGCATCAAGCACAGCTTAAAATGCTGCGTTATCAGCTCAACCCGCATTTTCTATTCAATACGTTAAACGCGATTTCGACGTTGCTACTCGATAAAAACTCTCAGGCTGCCAATCGCATGCTGACGAAGATGTCATCCTTTTTACGATATACATTGGTCAATCAGCCAAATCAAAAAGTCACCTTAGATCAGGAACTTCACGCTCTGGGCCTATATCTCGATATCGAGAAAGTCCGCTTTGAAGACCGTTTAAGCGTGGACATTATCGCAGATAAAGAGGCACGAAATGCACATCTGCCCAGCCTTATCCTGCAGCCCTTGATCGAAAATGCCATTAAATACGCCATCGCACCATCAGAAGACGGGGGCACGTTGAAAATTCAGGCCCATATTCGAGATGATCGCCTTCATATGATATTATGTGACACCGGCCCAGGCCTGCCAGAGCATATGCCACACGCCCCGGGGGAAAATTCCAGTGGTGTCGGACTGGCCAATACCAAAGAACGCCTGGAGCAAATTTATAAAGAAGACTTTTTGTTTGAACTGTACCCCAATGAGCCCAACGGCCTGTGCATCCATATGGCCGTGCCAGCGCATCCAAAAGACTAAAGCCGGAGAGGTGGAATGACCGAACAGAAAATCAGAACTGTCCTCGTTGATGATGAACCATTGGCCTTGAAAGGTCTGAGCATCAGACTTGGGGACTTTGAAGATATCGAAATTGTCGCCACCTGCCGCAACGGTCGGGAGGCTATCAAGGTCGTAAAGGCGGAAGCCCCGGACCTTCTGTTCCTGGACATCCAAATGCCGGGGCTTTCCGGATTTGACGTGTTAGAAGGCTTGATGGGCGGGCATATGCCACTGGTTATATTTTCAACGGCTTATGATGAATATGCGTTGAAAGCCTTTCGGGCCAATGCAGTGGATTATCTTCTTAAACCCATTGAGGATGGCCATCTCGCCCAGGCATTGGACAATGTGCGAGCGCGCTTGAAAGAACAAAATGCGCAGGCGCAGAATCAAGCTCTGGTAAAGCTTTTGAAACATATGGGGCGGGCCGCGGAAATCGACCCGGAAATACTTGCGCAGGAAGCCTCCCCCCATCGCTATGATCCACGTATAAATATAAAGGATCGCGGTCAGATCACCTGCCTGGAGGTGGACCATATCAGCTGGATTGATGCGGCCGGTGACTATCTGTGCATTCATGCCGATGGTGAAACCCATATTCTGCGAGAGACCATGAAATCCATGGAAAAGCGCCTCGACCCCTCAAAGTTCCAACGGGTTCATCGCTCCGCCATTGTGAACCTGGACAAGGTAAAAGAACTCCACCCCTATACAAATGGGGAATGTTTTCTTGTGTTGGAAGGCGGTGGGGAGATTAAAGTTTCGCGCTCTTATCGCCATGTTGTGAACCGGTTTATTTGAGAGTTTTAAAACCTGCCTCTTTCCTTAAAGCCTAACTTGCTCTAATTGGGCAGACTGGAAAAGGGAGCGATGATGCGCGCGAATACGACAGATCTCCGTGAAGATTTCTTCTCCGCCATGCGCAGGCTGGCCGCGAGTGTCACCATTGTCACAACAGGTGATGGAGATAATCAGGCTGGTTTAACCGCGACAGCGGTATGCTCTTTGTCCGCGGACCCGCCATCTCTCATTGCCTGTGTCAATCGCGAAGCCCGGGCACATGATCTGATCATCTCTTCCAAACGTTTTGCCGTGAACCTGCTGTCCGCTGAACAGGAAGACCTGGCCATGCTTTTCGCTGATCCAGAGCGGGCCAAAGAAAGATTTTCTCAAGCTGCATGGCATCCGGACAGCCATAATGTTCCCCTTCTTGAAGACACCGCCGCCAATATCATTTGCCGGTTGGACAAAGCCGTTGAGGCCTTCACCCACACGATTTTCATCGGCGTTGTTGAAGATATTCACCTTAATAAAAGCTCCCCGCTCCTCTATGGAACAGGGAGCTTTGGTCGTTTCAACAGATCAGGTGAAGACCAGGGCTAGAATCTAAGCACGAGTGAACAAATCGGCTACCTGTCCCAACAGCTCAGAGACGATCAACAAACCCTTTTGCGATCTTTGGCAGCACAGCTGAGAATTCTGCAAAATCACGAGCTTGCGTATTCATATTAATAGCAACGCTGAGCTCATATTCAGGGTAAACCACTAACCAAGACATAGCGCCCACCGAAATCCCTCCATGATGTACCAACCAAACTTCCCTACCAAAGGTTTTTGAATTGGCACGCTGACTTCGCCAGCCTAGAGCATAAAACTGTTCATTTACATCGCCATTCTTCAGCCGCTGTGGTGTCCACCATTCTTGACGCGTAATTGGCGAAAGAAATGCGGGATCAAAATAAGCACAGCCCAATTTCGCCAGGTCACTCGATGTCGAAACCAGACCACCAGAAGCCCATCGGCTACTGAGATCAACCGATCTGGCACGACGTACACCATCTTTTTGCAAATCATAGAATTGCGCTCGATGTGGCACCTCTTTCTCCGCATAATCAGCGGAAATCATATACACTCCCAAGGGCTGAGTGACATATATCTCCAACAGCTCAAGAAATGGACGTTGGGCCGCTGACTGCAGCACCGCACTCGCAAGGACAACGTCGAATGACGAATAATAAAACCCTTCACCCGGTGGATATAGCAATGCAGCATCATCAAACTGCTCAAGAGCGTGAACAACATCGCTATAGTGTTTCTGCCTGCGCCAGGAGAGCCACTTCCCCCACAAGTCGCTATTATTCTCATAACCGGGAATCCCAGCGGTATGAGAATGAAGTTGCCTCAATGTCAAACGACGCCAATGCTCAGCCACATCAGGCATATAAGTCTGAATTGGCTCATCCAGGTCAATAAGGCCAGCCTCGCGCATCCGCGCCGTCAACGTTGCTGTAACAGCTTTCGACGTTGATCCAATTCGATATCTAGTGTCTAAACGTGCTGGAATTTCACGCTCAACATTTGCAAAGCCAGAAGCTCCTGCCCATAAAATATCGCCCCTATGCGCAACGGCTGCAGAAAAAGATGGGGCTCCCAGAGATTTGCGATGTGCTGTCATGGCGCGCTGTGCCACTTCAGGCGCCTCTCCCAATACAAAGTCTGGGGAGACAAAGCCCTGATATGGCAGGTGAGTTGCCGGCAACTCATATGTTTCCGCACTGCAACCATTTAGCGCTGCGGCAGCAAACAGCCCGCTGCTACCTGCTAATATAAATCTTCGCCTATCCATCTGCTGCTTGATATTCATGTTCTTAGACACCTCTAATACAAGAAGATATCAAGCATGAAAGAATCAGCACGCTCAAGAATAAATGAATATCAAAAATATAATCGAGTTACTAAAAAGAAACCATATAACTATGAAGATACAAAAAACCTATGCTTAATAATAAAATTTTTCATAATTTAGAAATTTATGGTAATTTTTCCAAAGTTTAAGGCCACGGTGGTCTTAATGTAACTAGAGTGAGTCACTTTTAAACGATGACAATTGAAGGTGTAATATAAGTTTTACTTACACCATCGAATAAAATATTTAGAATTGACCGCTCACATTGGGGGGATGAGCGATGAGATTTTTTCTCAAGTCTTTGATTCTGCTGGCTATCCCATTTGCTTTCTTCACCGGTGCTCAGGCGCAGGACGAAGGCGGGAATATAGCCTTTCACTATGCACTCACACCAAAGCCTGGTCATGAAGACCAGTTCCGCGATGCCATGGAAGGGCATATGAAATGGCGCGCTGAAAACGGCGACTCATGGCGATGGAATGCTTATGACGTGATTGCAGGCTATGGCAGCAATCAAATTCACTTCCGCTCCTGGGGCCATGAATGGGCCGATATGGATGCCTATCAAAGCGGGGAATTCCGGGATGCAGCCAATGCGCATTTCCAGGAAAATGTCGCAGAACATTTGAAAAAAGGCATGATGACTGTCGATGAAGATGACAATGACATCTCAGCATGGCCAACAGAGGGCTATTATCCTTTAGTCAACATAATTGGGCACCATTTGAAGAATGGCAAAGTCCGTCAATGGTATGATGCGGCCAAAGCTATTCACGGTGCATTACAAGCTGGTGGATTTGAAAATCATTACGGCTTCAGCTGGACAGTTGCAGGCGGTAAAGAGCCTTATGTCACTTTGGTTCTTTTTGCAGAAAACTGGGCCGGATTTGCTGACCCGGATCCAAGTGTCTACAGCATCGTCGTTGAACAATTAGGTGAAGAAGAAGCGCAGAAGCAATTCCAGGCTTTTTCATCAGCCATCAAGTCTTCTCAAAGTTGGATTCTCCGTCACAACGCGGACCTGTCCTCACCAAGAGAAGAATAAAAGACTTAACTCTAGAGCTTGAAAAAGGGGAGATATCAATCTCCCCTTTTTTGTATTCAGCCCGCCCGGCCGTAGCTATCTTCCAAGCGAATAATATCGCTTTCTTCCAACCTATCGCCTAATTGCACTTCAACAAAGACCAGTGGCTCATCGCCTGGGTTAGCAATCCGGTGAACTTCACCCACAGGGATATAAGCCGCCTCACCGGCGGTTTTTCTCACCGTTGCTTCACCAATTGTGATATCCGCTATGCCTGAGGTGATAATCCAATGTTCCGCCCGGTGGTGATGTTTTTGCAAAGACAGGATTTGGTCAGGCAGGACTTCGATTCTTTTGACAGCAAAGCCCGGCTCCGCGGACAAAACTTCCCAACGCCCCCAGGGGCGGTTATCGGCCTCACCAGCCTTATACTCATTCACTTTGGTCATTCTGATCACCTTCAACCACTATCATGCGGATATCATTGACATTCGTCCGTGTCGGCCCGGTGACTATGAGGTCACCCAAAGCTTTTAACACGTCATAGCTTTTATTTTCGTTTAAAAGGGCCGATACATCCAGGCCCTCTGCCTGAGCACGTGTAACAGTCATGCCATCAGCAAATCCACCTGCCGCGTCCTCACTTCCATCAATACCATCACTATCACAGGCCAGAACTGAAATATCTGAGTGCCCTTGGATCGCAAGCGCTACACCCAAAACATATTCCATATTCGGCCCGCCCCGACCTTCGCGGCTTTTCACCTCAACAGTGGCTTCACCACCGGACAGAATAAGCGCTTTTCGCCCTTCCTCTTTGAACCTTAACGCACGAGAAGCATGTTCCGATCCAAGGTCGCGAGCGTTGCCTTCCACGTCATCGCCCAGGTAATGGACTTCATAGCCCAATTCTCCGGCCCTCCGCCGTACAGCGTCGAGAGCGTCTGAGGCCTTTGCCACAACAAGGGTTTTCGTCTTGGACGACAGTGACTTTGGTGTTTCCCGTCCTTCATCACTTAATATCGCACTGAGGGTTGCGATATCTGGTGCGCCATATGTTTCTATAACCCGCCGGGCATCTGCCAATGTGCTCCGGTCTGCGACCGTCGGGCCGGATGCCACATCGGCCGGATTATCCCCCGGCACATCCGAAATAACATATGTAACAACCTCCGCATCCCCTGCCGCTGCAGCCAGACGTCCTCCTTTGATGGCAGAGACGTGCTTGCGAACAGCGTTGATGTCTTGGATTGGAGCGCCAGACAAAACAAGATGCTTTACCAGCGCTCTTTTATCCTCAAATGGCAGGCCGTCACATGCTAAAGAAAGCACCGCAGAACCACCGCCAGAGGCCAGAAACACAAGGCGATCTTCGGGGCTAAGCTCAGCGGCCATATCCAGCATTCGTCGTGCTGCCTGCTGGCTCATCTCATCAGGGACAGGATGAGCCGCCTCAATGACTTCAATACTAGGGATATCACGCTCAGCACCATGGCCATAGCGGGTCACCACCAGGCCTTCGACCTGTCCCCCATAATGATTTGAGACGACCTCCGCCATAGAGGCGGCAGCTTTCCCAGCTCCTAATACCAGCAGCCGGCCTTCCGGGGCGTCGCAGCATAGTTTCGGGCCCAGGCAATGTTCAGGCATGACATATTCTACCGCATGCTCAAACAGGCCTGTTAAAAGGCTCCGCACGTCACTCGTCATCATATTATTCGTCTAGCCAACTATCGCCCGAAACACCGGGCCAATACCTATGATAATTGCTAAAATCGCAGTAAAAGCAACGCCAAGCGTTATCATCTGCGCTTTCGGCACACCATCTAAGCGGGCACGGGGAGCAAATTCTATTTTACGCCCATCCACAAGGCGACTGACAAAGAGCGCTACCAGCATGGCTGACAAGAGACCGGTGACATTCCACCAGAACCAGAAAATCTGAGGTTCGCCAAGCCAGAGATAAAGGTTCAGACCAACGCCGGACACTATACCCCAATTGGCCCCGCGCGCACTGACGTTTCGAAATCCAATTGCCAGCAGGAAGACGGCCAGGATTGGGCCATAGAACATAGAACCAACCTTGTTAATGGCCTCAATAACCGTATCCGCAATCGCTCCACCAAAAAAGGAAAAGCCTAAGATCAATGCCGACCAGGCCAAAGCACTGAACCGAGACCAGAAGACATATTGTTTCTCACTCAATTCCCCGCCGCGCAGCATAGCCAGATCTTCGATCGTTACGGCAGACAGACTGTTGATGACTGAACTTAGTGAAGACATCGCCGACGCTAATATAGCAACAACCAACACACCAATAATGCCATGAGGTAGATAGGTGACAATGAATGTCGGGATCATACGATCAGGTTGAGCTGCAAATTCCTGCGCGGAGAAATCAGGGGATACGACAAATAACGTCCCGACGATCAGCCCCATCAGGCAGTACAGCAGAACCATCGGAAAGCGCATCAAACCATTCGCCAGCAGAATCTGACTCACGGTCTTCCCATCCTTGGCAGAGATAATGCGCTGGGCCTGCGTTTGGTCGCAGCCATAATAGGATGCGTAAAGGACCAGACCGCCAAATAACATGGGGAACAAGCCAAACTCATCGCCGTCGAAACCAAGAGACGAGAATCTGATAGCATCCAGGCGGCTTGTATCCAAATTCTCCAAAAACACATCGACACCGCCAAGGTGATAAAGACCAAAGGCAGCACAAAGAAAAATACCCAAAAAGATGATGATCATCTGAGCGGCATCCGCATAGACCACCGCTTTCATACCACCCTGCAGAGAATAAACCGCCGTCACAACGCCTACGATAGACACAGCTGCCCAAAAGGGCATTCCCATGAGGTTTTCCAGGATAAGCGCCACAGCATAGATCGTGATACCCGTGCCGAAAGCGCGGCTGACTTGAAACACCACACTGATAAGAAACCGCGTGTATTTGTCGAAATGATCTTCCAGAAATTCATAAATGCTGACAAAGCCCGCATCATATAATTTAGGCATGATGACCCACATCAACAGGATCATCGCAAGCGGTACGGCCAGTTCATAAGACAGCCAGATCAACCCGCCGCCTTCACGAATACCAACAAAGGCCGGGGCTGAGATGAAGCTGATTGCTGAGAGCTGGGTTGCCATCGTAGACAGTGACAATGGGAACCAGCCCATAGACTGCCCGCCCAGGAAATAATCTTTCCTATCAGCTTGTTCCCGATAGAAATATCCCAGGCCGACAAGAGCGACCAAATAGCCAACAACCAGGGCGTAATCAAAACTATTCATGCCGCTCTTATCCTTTTCTTATATTTAGAGGTTGGACACACCAGGCGCATCAGGCGCTGCCCAAAGCAACCACATGGCCGCCGTCCAGGTGAAATCATCCCCGCCGGTTCCACTGCCTTCAATAGGGCAATAAGCCTCATAAAAGCCGGATTTTTCCATCATCTTCTGGTTATCAAGCCTGACTTTTTCTGCCCAGGCTTCTTCACCAACTTCTCGCAAGCCGGTGGCAACCATGAAATTGACAATAGCCCAGCTTGGGCCACGCCAATAGCGAATGGAGTCAAAGGCTTCATGCTCAGGATCAAAACTTGGAACCATATAAGTCGCAGCCTTGGACACACGCTTCAGATTTTCAAGCTGGCGTTGACGCTGAACATCGCTGCCAACGCCCGCATAAAAGGCCAGGAAAGATGCGCTGGTCACCATTGCTGATGATTTCTCGCTAATAACATCACGAGAACAGAATGAACCGATATCGTCATTCCAAAGCCAGTTGACACCGTCTTCACTCAGATCAATACGCGCGCGCAGCTCTTCTGCGTCCTTATCACGGCCCAAAGCTTTGGCCAGGGCATAGAGATCTTTATTCGCACGGATTAAAATCATTGTCAGACCGACATCGATCATCCGGAAGGGGTTTTCCCGGGCAATGACATCATGGTTCCAACCTGCTTCCCGACCGAATTGAACCAGCGCTAAATAGCGATCATAGTCCAATTTAGTCGGGCGCATGCTTTGATCCAGATGGCTGGTATCACGGCGTACATAGGGATCAACCCGGCTGACATCCACTTGAGCCGCTGGCGCATCCCATTCAGGGGAATTATCACGCCCGCCTTCCCAGGGGTGACTGGATAAGACCAGGCCTTTTCCTAATGGGTCGCGGTATTCGTGGAACCAGCGATGCCAGGCAAGTACCTTGGGGTAAAGAGCACTGGCACGGGCTTTTTCATCATCTGTTTTTGCTGTTTCATACAACCAGCGAATAGCCGTTGCCGCCACAGGCGGCTGGGTGATCCCTGACGATTTCGGGTCTTTGTTCGTGCCCCAAATGGCAGAGCCTGGGAAATACCCATCATCATCTTTCCAAAAGATGATATGAGGCATAAACCCGTCGTCCCACTGGCCGTCAAACAGGGTTTCAATTTCAGTCCACGCACGATCTCGGTCAAATGTCGCGAAACCAAGGGCAACAAATACGGAATCCCAATTCCATTGAAAGGGATACACCCGTCCATTGGGTACCGTATATCCACCCCGGTCATTGCCGGTTAAAATATTGCGCGCTTCTTGTGTTAATTCAGTTGGGCTTGTCATCACTCGTCCAAACACATTGGCAGACATTCAGGTCTTAGAAGATAAAATGCGGGCGAGGGCAGCAAAGCTGCACCCCGCCCACGGGGAGGATTAGAAATTATACGAGAAACGCACCGTATAACGCCGTGGCAGGATCGGACGACCAACGAAGAAATCGCCGGTGTTCGACTGGCTTGACCCTTGACGGGGTGAGCCTTCTGTCACGCCTTCGCTATCAAACAGATTATAGATACCAAAGCCAATGCGTGCTGAATGACCATCAGCCACATTGAAGGTATAGCCACCATCCAAACGTGCGATATTATGAGCTTCTAGGCGAACACTATTGCTGTCGTTCGCGAAGTTTGACCCCACATATGTCTGGAAGAATGCCAGATCAAATGTGTCATCATCATAATAGATACCCGTGTTGAACAGGACATTAGGTTGACGGCGTAATTCATTGCCAATGTTCTCAGGGCTGCCTTCGAACTGGGTGAATTCATGATCTTGCAAAGTGACATTACCGTTCACCCACAGATGGTCGGTGATGTACACATTCGCAGTTGCTTCCAAACCGAATGTCCGTGTGGACTGTGTGAAGACTTCTTCAACGACACCACCTTGGCCATCATTGACAAAGTCAACGTTGCGACGATCAGATAGTTTCGTCCAGAAGCCAGCGAAGGTCGCTGAAACGCGCGGACCATTGTATTTCACACCGACTTCGGCTTGTTTGATGATCTCACCTTCATAGGAAGCAGGCTGGCCTAAATCGTTAAAGCCAACAGACCGGATTTGTGGGAAGAAGAAGCCACGCGCGCCATTTGCATAAAGGCTGATTTCATCAGACAATTTATACAATACACCACCAGCTAACGCCCATTCGGTTGTAGACACACGGCCTTGAGTGAAGGAGCCGTTACCTGTCGCACGCTGCTGAAGCTCAGGTGTCAGTGTCGGATCGGCATCAAAGACGACCTGTTCATTGCCTTCACGGCTGATATCACCGATCAGTTTTTCAACACGCAGACCAATGTCAAAGACCCAGCGGTCCCATTCAATCTGATCAGCAACATAACCAGCATAGCGCGTTGCTTCATGGCGGTTATTGGAGAAGGTTGCACCCGGGTTCAACAGGCCATTTTCTGAAACAACCTGAGTGATATCGCCATTACCATCCCGAATAACAACATCAACCAAACGAGAGCGGTTATTGAAATCACCAAGATATGTAGTGATAACATTTTCATCATCCGCTTCTGCGCGTGCAAAGAAACCACCTACGGTAAAGCTGTGATCAATTTCACCGGTGGTCAGCTCTTTAGTAATGTTGATTTCAGAGGTGAAGTCAGTTGCTGGACGGTTCCGATCAAGCAAACGGTTCCCAAAGAGCAAGAAATTGTCAGGCAATGCCTGTCCTGAATTCGTGAATGCGAATTCTGATGTACCCAGCCCGTCAAAGCCACGCAATTCCAGAAATCCAGACTGTGTCTCAGGCGTATTGGCAATACCGTCACCATCCAGGAACAGGTTGAACTGATGAGAATAGCGGGCATATTTCGCTTTCGCATTCACGCCCCAGCCATCGTCAAAGTCTTTATCAAAAACCGCTGAAACAGAGCCACCTTTTGTGGAGACACCATCACCGATTGGGGTTTCAAAACGACCGCCATTTGGTGTGGCATAAGCCAGATTAGCCGCTTCGCTGGTTTGCAGCGTATTGATGACATTACCATCATTACCGATTGGACGGTTACGTGTTTCACCATCAAGCGGGAACGGCAGGAAGAACTGAACTTCGTCGTCAATCCATTGGCCATAAAGCGTGAAGAAGCCAGAACCGTCGCTGAATTCTTTCTTCAGATTGCCGCGAAGTTGAAAGCCTTCTGTAGGCAGACCGGTTTTTATAGGACCTTCGTCATAACGATAATAGCCGGATACAGCATAGAATAAGCCATTGTCTTCAGACAGCTGCCCGCTTGTTGCGAAATCGCCACGGAAACGGCCTTCGTCAGCCCATTCAACTTGAACGGTACCTTCAGATTCTTCCTGACCGGTTTTAGAGATATAGTTGATAATCCCGGCAACAGAACCTGCGCCAAACAGATTGGAAACACCACCACGGACAAATTCAACCCGCTCAATGCCTAAGTCATTACGGTAATAAACGTCAAAGGCGGAGCTGTTCAAACCAAATGTGGAAAACGCAGCTGAGCCGTCATAGTTCAACGGTGTGAACTGGAATTGACCACCGGATGGCAGACCTTTGATAAAGACGTTAGAGGCAACTTCACCGCCGCCACCTTCAGCTTTAATGGTTGGCACAAAGCGCAGGATATCGGCCTGGCTGTTTGCCGTGAATTTTTGCAGTTGTTCTGCGTTAAGCTGCGTTACGGATAAAGGTGTGTCCAGACCTGCCCGTGCTTTACTCGTACCAGTTACAACAATTTCTTCCAGAGCTGACGAACTGCCACCTGCAGCTTCTTCGTCCTGGTCCTGGGCATATGCCGAGGCAGGTATTGCCAGCGGCACCAATGATGCGAGCAGCGCAATGGAGGCACCGGAGCGCAACATTTGCTCGATCGACTTTTTCATTATCTCTCCTTTCGTTCCAGAGGCCGCTGACCCACATGCAATTGGCACGCACATTGATCAGCAGATGAAAGAGAGAGGAACAGCGCCTTTTAACTCAATTTGGCACTTATTATCATACCACATTTCAGCGGCATATATCCTCCCCTTTACATAAAAGCGCAGTTTTTCAGGCCTTAAGACCTTTTGAATATCGGCCTACGCTCTCATTGCGTGGATGGTATACCCTCTTAAAACTTATATTTCAACTTAAAATGAGTTATATTATAAGTAGAAAATAATTATCGAATGCTGGAAATCACAGCGCGAGGCGTTAAAGTCTCCAACTGGATAGGGCGAAAGATAAATTTATGGCTAAGGCATCGCGCGGAAAACCGCTTCCCACATTCTTTGAAAGAAATGAGCTGCAGCCTCTTTCTGAAAGGGAAAAGCGCATTCTAAGCCTGACACTTAGAAGCCAAGGTATGTCACAACCCGACATAGCTAAAAAAAGCGGAATTGCTCAGCAGACTGTCTCCAGGCTGGTTAAAGGCCTTCTTGATATCGGCGCCTTACAGGAAAGTGAGCGCCGATCTCACGGCCGACGAGGCCAACCCAGTATGAGTGTTAAAACCGCACCGGATTTCGCCTATACATTTGGCGTATCCATGATGTTGGACGCTCTTACCGTGATTCTCGTGGATTTTGCAGGCAATGTTTTGGCCGAAGAAAATGAAGATATGCCATCCATGTCGCGGCGCATGGTGTTGTCGACCATGGATCGAATGTTCGCATCCATCATTAAGAAGTGTGACATCGACAAAAATCGGATCTTTGGCGCGGGAGTTGGCATTTCAGGTTACCACCTAGGTGGAGCTAATCTTTTGAATACGCCGCGCGCCCTCGATGACTGGGCGCTTATCAATATAGAAGATATTCTCAGTGAGCGGCTCAATATGCCGGTATGGGTTGAAAACGATGGAAATGTTGCCGCCATCGGGGAAAGCCTCGTAGGTGTCGGGCGGCAATTTGATAATTTCGCCTATATCTTCATCGACGCCCTGGTCGGTGGCGGCGTGATAATGAATCACGAGTTATTACGCGGCGAACACGGCAACGCCGGCGAAGTGGGACTTATATTACCAAGCCGTATCTACCCCCATCCTAATCTCGAGCTTTTGCGCCAAATTCTCGCAAGGCGCGGCATGAATTTCACTAGTCTGCCCGAACTTCTGCGCCAATTTGACCCCGAATGGCCAGGTGTTGAAGAATGGGTGACCAAAAGTCGTGACAGCCTCTCAGTCATCGCCTCCGCCTTAACAGCGATCCTTGACCCTGAAGCCATAGTGCTGGGCGGACGCCTGCCGCGCAGCCTGGGGGAAAAGATCATCCCCCATATTGAAGTTTATGATCACCATCGCCGCGCGCAGCCAAGACCCTTGCCTCAAATCCTTCTGGCAGAAACCCCTGGGGATGCCTGTGCCATTGGTGCCGCGACCCTGCCCTTTAAGAAATTCTTCTTTCCAGGCACTGCCTAAGCCAATTCGACAAAGCGCTTGACGCATATCAAGTGCTGGCTTCTATAAAACGCCTAATGCCAAGGTGTTATTTGAGGATAGAGGTCATGAAACACAGCAACTTATCACGTATTTTCCTTGGCATATTAAGCATCTCCACTGCATTGTCAGCATCTGCAGCTGTCGCGCAGGACGGCACAACATCTTTTGAAGACGTTGTTAAGACGGTCAATCCCTATGTCGACATTCGCTATCGTTATGAGCATGTCGATCAGGATAATCCTCTGCGCAATGCCAACGCGCACACAGCACGTGCAAAATTCGGGATTAACCCTGGCGAATTTCATGGCTTCAGCTTTAAAGTTGAAGGCGAAGCAATTGTTGATTTAGGCAATGCCAAGTTTAATGACACAACAAATGGCCGCACAGAATTCTCCGTCGTCGCTGACCCTGAGGACGTGGTCTTTAATCAAGGCTATCTGCAATGGAAGGGCGGCCCAGGCATCACAGCAAAGGCCGGTCGACAAGCCCTCAATCTTGATAATCAGCGTTGGATCGGCTCTGTCGGCTGGCGGCAGAACGACCAGACATTGGACGCGGCTTATGTGACAGCAAAGCCTTTTGAAGGTTTTTCGGCTTCTTATGGCTATGCCTGGCGTGTGAACCGGATTTTTGGCCCGGACAACCCAAATGGGATATGGCGGGACAATGACATTCATTTGCTGCGCGCCAGCTATGACATTGAGAATTTCGGCACTTTATCAACTTTCGGTTATCTGCTGGATATCCCAAATGCGCCCGGCGCATCGAATAAAACCTTTGGCGTCCGCTTTGCTGGTGCACAAAAACTCAATGATGATTTCAAACTCAGCTATGCCGTTGAATATGCGCGGCAAAGCGAGCATGGAGATAACCCCTTAGACTTCGGTCTGGATTATTTCTCCGTCCAGCCAGGCATCAGCTATGGACCATTCACGGTCAAACTGGGCTATGAATATCTGGATGGCAATGGCCAAATTGGGTTGCAGACGCCTTTGGCCACGCTACATGCCTTCAATGGTTGGGCGGACCAATTTCTTGTCACCCCTGCCACCGGGCTGGAAGACATCAGCGTTGATGCCGTGTTCAAACCTAGTAATGTCGACTGGCTAAAAGGCACAACGTTCCGATTTGTTTATCATGATTTCTCCGCTGCATCAGGTGGTGGCGATTACGGCAGCGAATATGACGCGCTGATTTCAAAGAAATTCGGCAAGCATTTCACCGTCTCAGCCAAATACGCCAATTATCAAAGCGACGGGTTCAAGGTTGACACGGAAAAATTCTGGCTGACTTTAGGCTTCAAATATTGACTTAGACGTCAAACGGAGAGAGTCGCTCAAGCTTGCGGCTCTCTCCAACCCTGAGTACACTCGCCGAACTTGATTTGGAGTAAGACATCATGGCGGCGAGCATAATCGCACTTTCAAAGCTCATACATGAGGCGCAAAGAGAACGCGGCCTCTCAATGCTGTGCATTGCTTCACCTGGTGCATCCAATCTCGCAAAATTCGCCATACAAAACGCAGAGACAGACGGCGCCTGGGCCGATGTGAAATCCAAAACCAGCGCTGCCCACAGCGCCATGATTGCGCGCCTGGATGCTGCTTTCAAAACCATTGCTGAGTGCCGTCATAAAATCCTGAATGAGGAGCCGGACATTGAAACGGTGATGGCGCTTTACTCCGGCCCGCTGATGTCGACAGCTTTTGAGTTGATGGCAGCCCTCACCAGCCAGGTCCAAAGCATCGACAGCGCCAAGGCCAATGCGCTTCTCAACCTGCACCAATGGAAAGAACGTGTGGGCCAGGGCCGGGCCACCGGTGTTCTCGTCGCAGCTCAAGAAGGTGGGGCTTTAAATGGCCCCCAAGGCGCGAGGCTGCGGCAGCTCATTGCGGAAATGCGCAGTTTTGAAAGCATTTTCTTCGCCCTATCAGATAAAATCATCGGCACCAGCTATATGCAGGATGCCAAGCAAAACAAGGCTTTAACCAAGCTAGCAGAAATCGATGATGCGATATCAGGCAATTCAAATGACCGCCCCTTGGAAGGTCTGAAACCGGAAGACTGGTTTGGCCTTTTGACGGAAAAAATGGATGTGCTCGAGAAGCTCGTCCAGCATATTGCTGAAAGCCTTCATATTGACACGCCATCTGATGTGGAGGACCGCGCGCAGGCATTGACCAAGGAAACGCTGTTAAGGCTTGGGGAATTTAAAAACCTGCCCCTGTTTAACGGCATGAGGGACGAGCAACTCACCACCTTTCTCGCAGAAGGCCGCCTCACCCATATGAAGCGCGGGCAAATGCTGTTTTTCCAAGGCGAACCGGCATCCCGCTTTTTCATCATTTTGGATGGCTGGGTGAAAGTGTTGAAGCACAATGCCGAAGGCGAAGAAGCCGTGATGGAAGTCCTGACCAGCGGCGACCTCTTGACGGAAACCGTGGTGATGAAAGACGCCCCCTACCCCTTCACGGCGCAAGCAGCGGAACATGCGGAATTATACGCCTTCCCCGCGGAATTCATTCAACGGCAAGTCCGGGAAAACAGCCTTTTTGCCATTAATATGCTGAATGTGGCGGCAGGTCGCTCGCAGTCACTTATCAATCAGTTTGAGCAATTGACGTTGAAGAATGTGACGCAACGAGTTGGGCGTTTTTTACTGAAACAGTTCATTGAAAAAGGGGAAGACCGGATTGAAATGAAACTGCCCTTTGAGAAGTCCGTTATTGCATCCTATCTGGGCATGAAGCCCGAAACATTTTCAAGAACGCTTGCCTCTCTTCGCACCCAGGGTATTCAAATCGACCGCGATAAAGTCACGCTGCCGGATGCCATTGCGCTATGCACCTATTGCGACATGGAAATCGCTGGAAAATGTCCACGCCATGGGACAGAGGCCTGCCCTAATCCCGACTGCGCCCTGCATTAAAATTCATCCCACTTGACCTAGAACAAGTGAGCGTCGCTTCATGAGCGGTAAAAGCACATGCAAGACTGGATTTCTTTTATCTAGAGTGACGCAATGATGCATTTAGAAGATGGTTTTGGGCGACGTTTTTCTTATCTCCGCCTGTCTCTGACGGAAGTTTGTAATTTTCGCTGTCAATATTGCCTGCCCAATGGGTATCGCAAAAACGGCCGCCATGATTTTCTTGAAAAAGACGAAGTGCTGCGCCTGATTGCAGCGCTGACACCGCTTGGGCTTTGGAAAACAAGACTGACCGGTGGGGAGCCCACATTACGTCCTGACTTTCTCAGCATTGCTGAAGGTATTGCTGCCACGCCGGGCATCAAACGTCTGGCTTTAACGACAAATGGCTATCGTTTAAGAGAAAACGCCCAAAGCTACCGCGATGTAGGCATTTCCCACATCAATATCAGCATCGACAGTCTAAAAGCAGACACCTTTAAAGACATCACGGGCCATGACCGTTTGAACGAAGTCCTAGATGGCATCGCCGCCGCGCAAAGCGCGAAATTCCAGCGTATCAAACTCAACACCGTCCTATTGAAAAACTGGAATGACGGGGAATTTAAAACCATTCTTGATTTCATAAAACACCAGGATATCAGCCTGCGCTTCATTGAATTGATGCGCACCGGCGATAATCAGGATTTTTTCAAACGCCACCATCTCTCAGGCGCTGTGGTTGAAGAACAGCTTCAATCCATGGGATGGACGCTCGCCCCCCGCAGCCCAGGTGCTGGCCCGGCCAAAGAATATATTCATGAGGATTATCAAGGGCGTATCGGGCTTATCATGCCTTATTCCAAGGACTTCTGCGACAGCTGCAATCGCCTGCGCGTCACATCAAAAGGCGAATTACGCTTGTGTCTATTTGGCGAAGGCGGTTTAACTCTGCGTGATTTATTGCAGGATGACGACGATAAAGACCGGCTTCAACAGCGGGTGTTGAAATTATTAGGTGGCAAAGCGGAAAGCCACGCCCTTCACCAAGGCGTCACAGGCGCCACACGTCATCTGGCGAGTATTGGGGGATGAAAATGGACAAGATACACACCCCGGAAAAATTCGGCGGCCTCATCTTAGCCGGTGGCAAATCCAGCCGCATGGGCGCGGATAAAGCTGAGCTGGTCTATAAAGGCGAGCGCCTGATTGACCATGCGACCTCCGTCTTAAAAGCAATAGGCGCAGACCCTATTCTCGTTTCCGGCCGGGATGGTGGGTTGAACGACCCGACACCGGGCTTAGGCCCCGTTGGTGGGTTATGCGCTTTGAATGATGAAATATCGATGAAAGCGCTTCCTAAAAAATGGCTCGTCATTCCTGTTGATATGCCGCTGCTTTCAAAAGATACGCTTGAACCGCTTTTATGCACCGATGAGAAAATCGCTTATTTCGTGGCCCATCCCTTACCAGCCAAGCTGGATTTCTGCGCATCTCAAGCGCCTTATTTCGATGTAGCCAAGCGTGATATGGATGCAGGGCGCAGTGTGTCAGTTCGCCGCTTGATTACCGCGCTTGGTGGTGTATCAATCATGCCCACATCGGAAATCGCCCGTTCTTTGGTCAATGTCAATTCACCCGAAGAATGGGCCGCGTTGAACGAAAGTTAAGACATGGGCACAGCCGCCAAGCGCCGCGCATATCAGGGACCGGCTTTTTTCAGCTTCGGATTCAGGCCTTTTTTCTTTCTAAGCGGTGTGTTTTCAGCCGTTGCCATGCTGGCCTGGGTTTTGATGTTTTCCGGCATTTGGACACCCACACAACACGCCGATATGCTGTCCTGGCATGTTCATGAAATGCTGTACGGATATTTAGGCGCAGTCGTTGCCGGATTTCTCATGACTGCCATTCCCAATTGGACGGGGCGCATGCCCATCATGGGCACGCCCTTAGCGGCACTTACATTATTATGGGTATTAGGGCGTTTCAGCTTATGGCTGACAGGCCTTGGCGTGCTTTGGAGTGCTCTTGTCGATATGGGATATTTTATCCTGTTGGCAGCTTTCATCTGGCGCGAAGTCATCGCTGGAAAAAACTGGCGCAACGCCCCGATTTGCGTGCTGGTCACGCTGTTGACCTTGGGCAATTTAACATTTCATCTGGAGGCCTTTGGGCATTTCCCACCGGGCCTGGCCCAGCGTTTAGGCTTAGGCGTTATGGCCATATTGGTCGCCGTCATTGGTGGACGCATCACACCTGCTTTCACCCGCAATTGGATGAAGCAACGCGGCATCACAGACCTGCCAGCGCCCATGGATATGGTCGATAAGGTCGCCCTTGGTCTATCCGCTCTCGCCCTTGGCAATTGGGTGGCTTTGCCGGAAGGCGCACACAGCCCTTATCTGCTTTTAACAGCAGGTGCGGCACTGCTCATCCGCCTTGCCCGCTGGAAAAGCGTCAAAACCTTCGTGGAGCCTTTGTTGCTCATATTGCACATTGGGTATTTCTGGTTGGGCTTCAGCCTGATTTTAATGGGCCTGGCTCTGGGCCGCAGCGATATTTTGCCCATGAGTTCCGCTTTACACGCCCTAACGGCTGGAACATTTGGCGTCATGACGCTGGCTGTTATGACCAGAGCCACATTGGGCCATAGCGGGCGGGCGCTAAAGTCTGACCGACCCACGGTGCTGATTTATATCTTAGTGGTGTCAGCAACACTTCTCCGTGTCATAGCACCGCTCATCAGCCTGGATTATATGCTCAGCATTACATTGGCAGGCGCGGCCTGGTTCGGGGCCTTCGCACTTTTCGCCATTCATTATGCACCCATGTATTTCAAGCCACGGGCCTGATTAATCACGCCCATCAATCAGCATATTTGGTTTCGCCAATGCGCTGAGACTATCCTTGTTTAATAAGGATATGCGCGATGCAACGACCTTAACGCCATAAGGTTTAAGCGTTGCAAAAGCGCGGGACAGATTTTCCGGCGTCATGCCCAAATAAGCCGCCAACGTTCGCTTATCCATGGTCAGATGAACAACGCCGTCTTCCCCTTCTTCTTTAAGCAGATAATTCGCCAGGCGTTCAACGGCTGTCCGCAGTTTCAAATTCTTCTGCGCTTTCACCATTTTCCGATATTCACCCGCCAATTCCCAAGCTGTCGCCTTGGCAAAACCGGGGTCCTTGTCAAAAATAGCCCGCACGCTTTCAGCCGGTATCATCAAGATACGAGATTTCGTCATTGTACGCGCGGACATAAGATAAACTTCATCCGTAAAGACCGCAGCCAATATGAAAGTGGATATCGGACACGCCACCATCATTGTTGTTTCACGCTCATTGGCCTGAGCGTAAATCTCAACACCCCCTTCAATCACCACATAGAGAAAGTCAGGCGTATCGCCCTCGTGAATGAGGTCCACTTGCGGTGGGAATGTCTGGAGAAACGCCGCCTTCATCAGCTCTTCAAAATGCACATCCTCCATGCCGGAAAACAAGCGCAGTTGCCGCACTAATGGCAATTCTTCATCACGCATAAATACCCCTTTTGATTCGATCCCAAAGCTAGTGCAGCAGTAAAATTGATAAAAATCAAGAATGACTTTTTGGATTTGAAATTATGGGCTTGGGTTAAATTAATTGCAGGGCTGAAAAATCTAATAAGATCAATTGTTTTTCCACGACCCGCTTAAGTCTTGATCCAGGTCAAACGCCTTCCCCCAACACGCACGCATTCTGCACCAGTCGAGAGTTGCCCGAATAAGCGGGCGCACAAAATAAAGGTGGTAACAATGCAACATCTCGAGGGGGTAAGCAGAGGCCAACAGCGAAAAGTGCTTGGTATGAGCACGGTCGCTTTCACATTCTGCTTCGCCGTTTGGACAATTTTTTCAATCATTGGCGTACGTATCAAACAAGAGCTTGGGCTCTCTGATACGCAATTCGGCTTGCTCGTCGGGACGCCTATTTTAACAGGTTCCTTAAGCCGCTTATTTCTAGGCATCTGGACTGACCAATATGGGGGACGCATTGTTTATGTCATCACCATGTTGCTCGCAGCTGGTGCGACCTTCCTTCTGTCTTATGCGACAACTTATGAAATGATGTTGCTGGCAGCGCTTGGTGTGGGTCTGGCCGGTGGTTCTTTTGCCGTTGGCATTGCCTATGTCTCCAAATGGTATCCAAAGCAAAAACAGGGAACTGCCCTTGGGATTTTTGGCGTTGGTAATGTTGGCGCGGCTGTCACCAAATTTTTCGCCCCCTTCGTTCTTGTCGCCTTTGGCTGGACGGTTGTGGCGCAGGTTTGGGCCGCAGCATTGGTTGCTATGGCCATCATCTTCTGGCTGACCACTGAAGACGACCCAGAGCATAAAGCACGGCGTGCGCGGGGTGAAAAAGCCCCTTCAGCCTTCATGCAGCTGGAACCTTTGAAAAACCAGCAGGTCTGGCGTTTCGCGCTTTATTATTTCTTCGTATTCGGTGCCTTCGTGGCCTTGGCTCTATGGCTGCCGCGCTATCTGATCGGCGTTTATGGCCTTGATATCAAGACCGCGGGCATGCTGGCTGCTGCTTATTCCGTTCCAGCCAGTTTATTCCGGGCTTATGGTGGGCATCTGTCTGACAAATTCGGCGCACGGAAAGTGATGTATATTACTTTTGGCGTATCGCTGGTTTGCCTGTTCATGCTGGCCTATCCCAATACGGATTATGTCATCCACGGTATTCGTGGCGACATCACCTTCTCAACCAGCATGGGGCTTGTGCCTTTTGTTATGGCAATCTTCATCCTGGGCTTCTTCATGTCCCTGGGTAAAGCCGCCGTTTATAAGCATATCCCGGTCTATTATCCGGACCACGTCGGATCCGTTGGTGGCCTTGTTGGCATGATTGGCGGCCTTGGTGGCTTTGTTCTGCCCATCGCATTTGGTGCCATGAATGACTTAACCGGCGTTTGGACCAGCTGTTTCATGCTGTTGTTCTTAGTTGTCGCTGTGTCCCTTCTTTGGATGCACTTTGCAGTCCGCAATATGGAACGCAAAGCCGTCGGCCAAGCACTGGATGAACTGCCGCAATTCCCTGAAATGCAGAAAGTTCATGTCGCTTCCGAGCATAAAGAAGCAACCAGCCCGGTCATCACCGACTGGCGTCCTGAAGACCCTAAATTCTGGGAAGAAAAAGGCGCCAAAGTCGCCAGTCGCAACTTGTGGATATCCATTCCATGCCTGTTGCTGGCTTTCTCAGTCTGGCTGGTCTGGTCGGTCGTGGTGGCGAAGCTGCCAAGCATCGGCTTCACCTATACGACTGACCAATTATTCTGGTTGGCCGCATTACCTGGTCTCTCAGGGGCTACGCTGCGTATCTTCTACAGCTTCATGGTGCCCATCTTTGGTGGCCGGCTGTGGACCACGCTGACGACCTTGTCTTTGGCTGTGCCAGCCTTTGGCATTGGTTATGCGGTGCAAAACCCGGATACGCCTTATTTCATCTTCCTGACGCTGGCACTGCTGTGCGGCCTGGGCGGTGGTAATTTCGCCTCTTCCATGGCGAATATCAGCTTCTTCTATCCGAAAAAGCAAAAAGGCAATGCACTGGCTTTGAATGCAGGACTTGGCAATGCAGGCGTCTCCGTCATGCAATTCCTGGTGCCCATTGTGATTACTGCTGGTGTCTTCGGCGCCATTGGTGGTGACCCGGTTGTCACAGCTGACGGCACCGAACTTTGGCTGCAAAATGCAGGCTTCATCTGGATACCTTTCATCTTAGTATCCGCGGGCCTTGCATGGTTTGGCATGAATGACATTGAATCTGCGAAAGCCTCTTTCTCAGACCAGGCCGTTATATTCCAACGCAAGCATAATTGGATTATGTGCTGGCTCTATACGGGCACCTTTGGGTCCTTCATCGGATATAGCGCAGGTTTCCCACTCCTGGCCAAAACCCAGTTCCCGGATGTGAACTCCTTGCAATATGTGTTCTTAGGCCCGCTTGTTGGTGCCTTAAGCCGCGCTGCAACGGGGTGGATTTCAGATAAATTCGGCGGTGGCCGGGTGACCTTCTGGACGTTCATCGTGATGATTGCAGCTGTTGGCGGGGTGCTTTACTTCCTCGGCATTAAAGACCAGCCGGGTGCATTCTGGGGCTTCTTTGCAATGTTCATGGTGTTGTTCTTTGCAACGGGCGTGGGCAATGCCTCAACCTTCCAGATGATACCCATCATCATGCGGAAAGAGCTAAGCCGGATTATGCCTGGCGTCTCCCCCGCAGAACGGTTGCGCAGTGCTGAGAAAGAGTCAGCGGCTATCATCGGCTTTACTTCAGCCATTGCAGCTTATGGCGCCTTCCTCATCCCGAAAGCCTATGGCACGTCCATTGCGCTGACGGGGGCACCTTTGGGCGCATTATGGGGCTTCATGGTCTTCTATGTGAGCTGTGCGCTGATGACCTGGTGGGTTTACACGCGGCCACAAGGCCTTCTTCACAACATCGAACGCGGTCGGGAACAGCTTGAAGCTGCGCCTCAACCAGCCCAATAAGGAGTAGAGAAATATGAGCCATTTATTAGACCGTCTCAGTTTCTTCAAAGACCGCAAACAAGGATTTGCGGGTGGCCATGGGGTCACCACAGAAGAAGACCGCAAATGGGAGGAGGCTTACCGCAAACGGTGGCAGCACGACAAAGTCGTGCGCTCCACCCACGGGGCGAACTGTACCGGGTCTTGTTCCTGGAAGATTTACGTCAAAGGCGGGATTGTAACCTGGGAAACCCAGCAAACGGATTACCCCCGCACCCGCCCTGACTTACCCAATCACGAGCCCCGGGGGTGTTCCCGGGGCGCCAGCTACAGCTGGTATATGTATTCAGGCAATCGGGTGAAATATCCGCTCATCCGGAAGCAGCTGGTGAAGCAATGGCGCAATGCGCGCAAATTGATGGCCCCTGTTGCTGCCTGGCAAAGCATCGTCGAAGACCCAAAAAAGCGGGAAAGCTACACATCGAAGCGAGGCCTTGGGGGGTTTATTCGCGCTGAATGGGATGAAGTGACGGAAATCATTGCGGCTTCCAACGCTTATACGGCGAAAAAATACGGACCGGACCGGGTCATTGGCTTCTCACCAATTCCAGCCATGTCCATGGTCTCCTATGCGGCAGGGGCGCGGTACCTGTCGCTGTTAGGCGGGGTGTGCATGTCGTTTTACGACTGGTATTGCGACTTGCCTCCCGCCTCCCCTATGACCTGGGGCGAGCAAACCGACGTACCAGAGAGCGCCGATTGGTATAATTCAGGCTTCTTGATGCTTTGGGGCTCCAACGTGCCGCAAACACGGACGCCGGATGCGCATTTCTATACTGAGGTGCGCTATAAAGGTGCGAAGTCCGTTGTGGTCTCGCCTGATTATTCAGAAGCGTCCAAGTTCGCAGATATCTGGCTTAATCCAAAGCAAGGGACAGATTCAGCCCTTGCCATGGCTTTAGGCCATGTGGTGCTGCGTGAATTCCATCTGGACCGCCAGGCCGAATATTTCGAAGATTATGCGCGTAAATATACAGACATGCCGAACCTGGTGCGTCTTGTTAAAAAAGACGGGCATTTGGTGCCAGAACGCCTGCTTCGGGCCTCTGACTTCGTTGATGGTTTGAACGAAGACAATAACCCAGATTGGAAGACTGTGGCTGTTGATGAAAAATCCGGGCAAATCACTGTACCAAGTGGCTCCATCGGTTTCCGCTGGGGCGAGAAAGGCAAGTGGAATCTGGAAGAAAAAGACGGCAAAGGCGCTGATACTAAATTGCGCCTGACCAATATCATGGAAGAAGACCATGATGATGTCGTTGATGTGGGCTTCCCTTATTTCGGTAATCGTGAACATGATTATTTCGAAGGGACAGACCATCCAAGCGTCCTTGTCAAAAAAGTCCCAGCCAAGAAAATCGCCTTAAAAGACGGCGAGGCCTTTGTCGCCACCGTCTATGATTTGTTCATGGCGAATTATGGTTTGGATCGGGGCTTAGGCGGTGACCATGTCACCTCTGATTATACCAAAAACATTCCATATACCCCGGCCTGGGCTGAGAAAATCACCGGCGTGCCGCAAAACCATATCATCACGGTTGCGCGGGAATTCGCACTCAACGCTGAGAAGACCAAAGGTAAATCCATGGTCATATTGGGTGCGGGTCTCAATCACTGGTACCATATGGACATGAATTACCGGGGGATTATCAATCTCCTCGTCATGTGTGGCTGTATTGGCCAATCCGGTGGTGGCTGGTCGCATTATGTGGGTCAGGAAAAACTCCGTCCGCAAACCGGCTGGCAGCCTTTGGCCTTCGGTCTCGATTGGGGTCGTCCGCCACGGCATCAGAACTCCACCAGCTTCTGGTATGCCCATACGGACCAATGGCGGTATGAGACTTTGGATGTGAATGAAATCCTGTCTCCCACCGCGCCTGAGGGCACATGGTCCGGCTCCATGATTGACTATAATGTGCGTGCCGAACGTATGGGCTGGCTGCCTTCTGCACCGCAGCTGGAAACCAACCCGCTGGAGCTGACAAAAGCCGCCAAAGCAGCCGGAAAAGACCCGAAAGACTATGTGCTTGAAGGGTTGAAGTCGGGCGAGGTTAAAATGTCCTGCCATGACCCGGATAAGCCGGTGAACTGGCCACGCAACCTCTTTGTCTGGCGTTCCAACCTGTTGGGTTCATCAGGCAAAGGCCATGAATATTTCCTCAAGCATTTGCTGGGCACCAAACATGGTGTGCAAGGCAAAGACTTAGGCGGCATGGGCTTAGAGAAGCCTGAAGATGTCACCTGGCATGAGGAAGCGCCCGAAGGCAAACTGGACTTGCTGGTGACATTGGATTTCCGCATGTCCACCACCTGTGTCTATTCAGACATCGTGCTGCCAACGGCCACCTGGTATGAGAAAAACGACCTCAATACCTCTGACATGCATCCGTTCATTCACCCGCTGACAGCGGCTGTGGACCCGGTATGGGGTGCGAAATCAGATTGGGAAATCTATAAGGGCATTGCTGAGAAATTCTCAGAAGTCGCACCTGAAGTTCTTGGCGTTGAAGAAGATTTGGTTTTAACGCCCATTCTTCATGATACGCCTGGCGAGATGGCCCAGCCATTGGATGTTAAAGACTGGACCAAAGGCGAGATTGACGCCATTCCAGGCAAAACCATGCCGCAGATGACGGTTGTTGAGCGGGACTATCCCAATCTCTACAAACGCTTCACATCGCTTGGTCCTCTTATGGAGAAGCTGGGCAATGGCGGCAAAGGCATTGGCTGGAATACGGAGCATGAGGTTGAACTGCTGCGTGAGCTGAATGGCGAAGTCAAAGAGGAAGGCATTTCAAAAGGCCGTCCGAAAATTGAAAGCGACATTGACGCGACCGAAGTCATTCTCATGCTGGCCCCTGAAACCAATGGAGAAGTGGCGGTTAAAGCCTGGGACGCCTTGTCTCAAAACACAGGCCGTGACCACACGCATTTAGCCATACCTAAAGAAGATGAGAAAATCCGCTTCCGGGACGTTGTTGCCCAGCCGCGGAAAATCATTTCATCCCCAACATGGTCGGGCATTGAAAGTGAGAAGGTCTGCTATAACGCAGGCTATACCAATGTGCATGAGCTTATTCCATGGCGGACCCTGACAGGGCGGCAACAGCTCTATCAGGACCATCTGTGGATGCGGGCCTTTGGCGAAGGCTTCTGTGTCTATCGCCCACCGATTGACACGAAAACCGTGAAACCCATGTTGGAAAAGGGCGATACGGGCAAGCATATCGTATTAAACTTCATCACCCCTCACCAGAAATGGGGCATTCACTCCACCTATACGGACAATTTGATGATGCTCACTTTGTCCCGTGGCGGGCCGATTGTCTGGCTGTCTGAAACGGACGCTCAGCAAGCTGGCATTGTCGATAATGACTGGGTGGAAGTCTTCAACACCAATGGGGCGTTGACGGCCCGTGCGGTGGTCTCCCAGCGGATGAAGGACGGCACGCTGTTCATGTATCACGCGCAGGAGAAAATTGTGAATGTGCCGGGGTCTGAAATCACAGGCCAGCGGGGCGGCATTCATAACAGTGTCACCCGCGCTGTTCTCAAACCCACGCATATGATTGGCGGCTATGCCCAGCAATCTTATGGCTTCAACTATTACGGCACCGTTGGGTCCAACCGCGATGAGTTCGTCATCGTTCGCAAGATGAACAAAGTCGATTGGCTCGATAAGCCAGCCACAAATAAAATGGAGGCTGCAGAATGAAAATCCGCGCTCAAATAGGGATGGTGCTGAACCTCGATAAATGTATTGGGTGCCACACCTGTTCCGTGACCTGTAAAAATGTTTGGACCAATCGAGAAGGCATGGAATACGCCTGGTTCAACAATGTGGAAACCAAGCCCGGCATTGGCTATCCCAAAGACTGGGAAAACCAGAAGCGCTGGAATGGCGGCTGGGTTCGCGGCTCTAATGGGTCTTTGAAACCAAAAATGGGTGGCAAATGGCGGCTTTTGGCCAAAATCTTCGCCAATCCGGACATGCCGGAAATTGACGATTATTATGAGCCATTCACTTTCGATTATGAACATCTGCAAAATGCGCCTGAAATGGAGACCATGCCCACAGCACGGCCACGGTCCCTGATTTCAGGGGAGCGGATGGAGAAAATCGAATGGGGCCCAAATTGGGAAGAAATCCTAGGCGGTGAGTTCTCAAAACGCTCTGAAGATTATAATTTTGAAGGCATTCAAAAAGACATCTACGGTCAGTTTGAAAATACCTTCATGATGTATCTGCCCCGGCTGTGTGAGCATTGCCTGAACCCCACATGTGTCGCCGCCTGCCCTTCAGGGTCGATTTACAAGCGGGAAGAAGACGGCATTGTCTTGATTGACCAGGAAAAATGCCGCGGTTGGCGGATGTGTGTCTCCGGTTGTCCTTATAAGAAAATTTACTTCAACTGGAATACGGGTAAATCGGAAAAATGCATCTTCTGCTACCCCCGCATTGAAGCGGGTCAGCCAACGGTGTGTTCTGAAACCTGTGTCGGTCGGATCCGTTACTTAGGCGTGATGCTTTATGATGCGGACAAGATTGAAGAGGCTGCTTCTACAAAAGACGAAAAAGACCTGTATGAAGCACAGCTCGACCTGTTCCTTGACCCCAATGACCCGGAAGTCATCGCAGAAGCCCGCAAACAAGGCGTGCCTGAAGCGTGGTTGACGGCGGCAAAAACCTCACCGGTTTATAAAATGGCGATGGAATGGAAAGTGGCTTTCCCACTTCATCCAGAATATCGCACATTGCCAATGGTCTGGTATGTGCCGCCATTGTCACCCATTCAATCAGCAGCAGAAGCCGGGCATATCGGCATTGATAATGAAATGCCAGATGTGCGGAATTTGCGCATTCCTATGCGCTATCTCGCGAACCTGCTGACGGCTGGGGATGAAGAACCAGTGGCTCAATGCTTGGAACGGATGCTCGCCATGCGGGGCTATATGCGCTCCAAAACCATTGACGGCGTGATTGATGAACCTTTGGCACAGCGTGTGGGCTTAACACCTGCGCAAATTGAAGACATGTATCACGTGATGGCGATTGCCAATTATGAAGACCGTTTTGTCATTCCTTCAACGCATCGCGAAGAAGTGGAAGATGCCTATGACCTGCGTGGGTCTTGCGGTTTCTCCTTTGGCAATGGCTGTTCGGGCGGTTCGTCTGAACAGAACTTCTTCGGCACGCCGAAAAAGAAACGCATCCAAACGCCAACAGAGGTGATGTGAGATGACTAAGACCTTTAAAATACTCTCAGCCCTGCTGAGCTACCCAACGAAGGAGCTGCAAGAGGCAGCTCCTGAATTCGGGGCCATCTTGAAAGAAGAAGGCCTTCTTGGGAAAGACGACGTTTTACAAATCTGTCCTTTGGTGAAGGATATCATCAATGGCGATTTGATGGATTTGCAGGAACGCTATGTCCTTCTGTTTGACCGCACCCGGTCGCTATCCCTGCACTTGTTTGAACATGTGCATGGAGAAAGCCGGGACCGCGGCCAGGCCATGGTGGATTTGAAAGAGCATTATGAAAATAATGGCTTGTTCCTGGATACAAATGAACTGCCTGATTATCTGCCTTTGTTCTTGGAGTTCCTGTCCACATTGGGCTTGAAAGAAGCCAAAGACATGCTGAACCAGCCTGTCAGCGTATTGGCAGCTTTGGCTGAAAGGCTGCGCAAGCGGGACAGCATTTATGAGCGGGCCTTTATCTCCCTTCTCGCTATTGCTGATGCCCGGTCCAATACAGAGGTTGTGAAGGAATTGCTCGCCCAAGAAGACGACGACCCCAATGATTTGGAAGCATTAGACCGCGAGTGGGAAGAAGAAGCCGTCAGCTTTGGCGCAGGCGCTGCCCTTCAAGGCCAGGCCGGATGCGGCAAAGTCACAGGAATGGTTGAGCGTTTAAAAGCGCAAATGCCAGCGGAATAAGGAGGAAACCCATGGCAGATTTTTTACATACGCTGGTATTTGGGATTTACCCTTATATCTGTTTGGCCGTGCTTGCTATCGGCTCCATCCTGCGCTTTGAGCGGGAACCTTATAGCTGGCGTGCAGGCTCCAGTCAGCTCCTCCGCCGCAAGCAATTGGTTGTCGGCTCCCTTCTCTTCCACGTCGGTGTGCTCATTATTTTCTTTGGGCATTTTGTGGGTCTTCTCACCCCGATTTGGATTTATGAACTGATGGGCTTCACCCATTCTGGCAAGCAACTCATGGCCATAACGGTGGGCGGTGTTGCTGGCATCATTGCCTTTATCGGCGCAACAATGTTGCTGCACCGTCGCTTATTTGACCCGCGCATCCGCCGCAATACAGGCTTTGGTGACATGGCTATTTTGATGATGCTGTGGTTGCAGCTTATCCTAGGCCTGGGCACCGTATTTGCGGCCTTTGGCCATATGGATGGCGAGGAAATGATTAAGCTGATGACCTGGTCACAAGGCATCTTCATCTTTGAAGCAGGCGTCGCTGACATCATCAAAGATGTGCACCCGGTCTTCAAAGCGCATTTGTTCTTAGGCCTGACCATCTTCCTGGTCTTCCCGTTCACAAGGCTGGTGCACATGCTATCCGTGCCCGTGCGGTACATCTGGCGCAGCGGGTATCAAATCGTACGCACGAAATCAGCGGAGTAAGGCGATGAATGACATAGAAATCAATGACGTCATCATCACGAAAGACGCCATAGCACAAGAAGCTCAAAACCACCCCGCCTCATCTTCGGATGAGGCGTGGGCCCAGGCCGCCCATGCGCTCGTCGTACGGGAGCTACTTCTTCAAGAAGCCAAGCGACAAGGCTTAGAGCCCGCCACTTTCCACGATGAAAGCGGTCGTCGCCTGGTCGAAGAAGATGCGCTGATTGAAGAGGTATTGGAGCGGGAATTAAAAGTGCCCGACGCGGATGAAGCCGTGGCAAAGCGCTATTATGACACGCATCTGGAGCATTTCCGCAGTCCGGATATCTTTGAACCCGCGCATATTCTCATCGCGGCCAAGCCCGATGATAAAACCGCTTATGCGCAGGCTGTGGCACAAGCGGAAGACATCATCAAAGCCTTGAGCAATGAAGAAGCCGATTTCGCCTCTTTGGCACAGGCGCATAGTGACTGCCCGTCCAAGGAACAAGGCGGGAATTTAGGCCAAATCACCAAAGGCCAGACAGTGCCGGAATTTGAAACATTTCTGTTTGAAATGGACGAAGACCAGCTGTGCCCGGTTCCGGTAAAAAGCCGCTTTGGTGCCCATGTGCTGTATCTGGAACGCAAGGTCGAAGGCAAAACTGTGCCTTTTGAAGCGGTAGTTCAGAAAATCAAAGACTATCTGGAAGAAAGCACCCTGCGCGCGGCATCTGCCCAATATATTTCCATACTGGCGGGCCAAGCGAAGATTAAAGGCTTTGAAATGCCAAGTTCTGACAGTCCTTTGGTTCAATAGAACTACCCCTCCGACCCTCTCCCACAAGGGGAGAGGGAGGGCGGTTATGGAGCCCTACTCTATTCCCTCTCCCCCCAAATCCAATAATGGCAGGGAGAGGGGTTAATCCAGCAACCCTCTTACATCCACAATTTCCAAATCACTTGTCACACCCAGATAGCGCTCATAATGGGGTTTATGCCCCGCACCGACGATGGCAAGAACGCGTCTGCCGTCGCCAATCACCTCCCGAATGTTCGCGACCATCCGCAGATTTCGCGTTTCCCAATAAGCGAAATATTTTCGGCCCGTATTGCCAGGCGTATCCGCGCCGGCGGCTGCACCAAAGTCTCCTGCCATGGAACGGCGGCCCAGCTCAGGGCCATTGAGGGCGAGATACCAGTCCACCACTGTCTGGTCTGAGGCATTTTTGACCCGCTCACCCCAGCTTGACCAGAATTTGCCATTCTCTTTCACCCAATCATTATCCCAGATTTGCTGGATTTGCTGGCCATAGACATCCCAATCGGTAAAGGCATTACCCTTATAAGTATGGTCATCCACCAGATAGAGGCGTTCATGACCAAGACGCGCAGCCAGCGGTGCAGCAATAACGGTATTTTCTCCACGGCGCTCCATACGTTTGTTCAGGTATTCAACAAGCTCATCGGTAAGACCATCGTGGGCGATACGGTCTTCTGCACTCAATCGCAGCCACTGCACTATGGCGGACCATGGGTCGCCAGCGGCCAGAAACAGGGCGGCCAATTCGCGGCGCTCCTCAGCGGGTCTGTCCGCCGCAGGGAGGTTCAACAAAGTCTCTATCTTTTCCGCAGCCTCCGGGCCGTTTAAGCCAAGCGCCTTGCGCGCCGGTTCGGGGTCGGAACAATAGGTATCGGCGGTGTCATCATAGAGAAACACATAGGCACGCAGATAATCACATTGAGGGCCTGACAGGCTTTCAACCGCAATGCGTTCCGGCGCCCAGGCTTCTAATTTATCAAGCAGGAGGTCGAAATGCTTAAGGTCAAAATCCTTGGGGAGGCTTTGACGCAGATGAGAGGTTGCCAGGACAGTAACTTCACTTCTATTCCCACGGTTTTTCGCCGCTTCATCAGCCAGATAGACCGCTTTGGCGCTGTTCGTCACATCGTTAACAGGGGAGATTTGGGCGGGGGTCTGCTGCATGATTAAAAGCGCAGCAGAAGCAATGAGGGTGTTGAGCACGAAGGGCCTCCTTATGATTCTGCTACGGTGTAGTATATATACTGGACTGATACAAGAAAGTTGTTTGATTAACCCCTCACCCCGGCCCTCTCCCCACATTTTTGATTTTGGGGGGAGAGGCAGAGCGCTCAAAGGGCGGAGGGTGGTAGCGCGGGGTTCCGCTTTTTTTGATTAGTCCCTCAAGCGCCGGGCGGTCGCATCCGCTCCCTTGGCTCGCGCAAAATGTTGCGCGGGCCTCAATCGGCCAGTACAGACCCAACTATGGGTCTGTGGGAACACCCACCTGACTCCCTCTCCCCTTGTGGGAGAGGGTTGGGGTGAGGGGGTCTAAAAAAAAGAAAACCCGCCTGAGCGACACCCAGGCGGGTTCATTGCTTATCCGGCCCAGGCGTGGGCGAGTTGGGTGTGGAGGGCGCGTGAAGCCAGCGCTTCTTCCTGGATTGTATCGATTAAGAAGCGATAGCCCGTTGCGTCACGTGCCGGGATTGTCTGAAAATGCCCGTCGGCAATTGAAGACAGTAAATCAACTGCACCATGCAAACGGTCCAATGATTTGCGCAAATCATTTAGGTATTGCGGAACACCTGGGCCTTGGTCATCCAAAGCACAGGCCTCCTTCCCACGATGTTGCGACATGGCTTAGCCCCCAAATTTAAAAAACTGGGTTTTGGGCCTTCGCAAATCGTATTTTAGTGTGATAACCATGAGTTATGCCTTTCCATTATTTGTCGTAATGGTTTGGTTAGGTCCGGGGGGTAGTTCGTGCTACCCTTCGGGCCGCTCTCGGCGAGAGCAAAAAGAATCTAACCTGCCCGATTGTTATATACAAGATCAAAAATCCAAACCCCCAAGTTGCGTAAAGTGCGTCATCTTACAAAACCAAGGGGAATTGCCATGTCACGTTGGATTGACAGCTTTAATCATGTCGTTGTGCTGATGCTGGAAAATCGGTCTTTCGATAATCTGTTGGGAAATCTGTATCAAAATGGTGCGCCTCAGGGGCAGCATTTTGAAGGGCTGCAAAACGCCCAAAACTACGCCAACCCCATCCCGGCCCGCGCGAAAAACCCGGACCACAAAACCCATGTGCCCGTTGGAAAGGCGAAAGACTATCATCAGCCCTTCCCTGACCCGGGTGAGGAATATCCCCATATCAACACGCAGCTTTATGATGTGTTGGACCCGTCCAACATCGGCAAAACCGCTTGGAATATGAACCCGCCTTTTAATGTGCCGTCAAACCCGCCTCCGACTGCAAATATGAAGGGGTTTGTGAATGACTATGTGAATAATTTATTGGCCACGACGGGCGCAAATCCAGACTATGACTGCTACAGCCAGATCATGGCGTGTTTTGAACCGGCGCAGCTGCCTGTTCTGACGAAATTAGCGCAGAGCTTTGCAGTCTTTGACCATTGGCATTGCTCCGTGCCCAGCCAGACCTGGTGCAATCGCGCTTTCTGGCATGCGGCGACATCTGGTGGGCAGGTCTTCAACCCTATTGGCGATGACGGCGAAGGGGATGGGCGCACGCTGGAAGAAATTAAGAACTGGGTGGAACAGGTCTGGAGCCAGCCAACCGTCTTTCATCAAATGAAAGAGCGGGGTATTTCGCACCGGGTCTATACCGATAATTATGATATCTCCCTCACCTACGCCATTCATGGGCTGGCGGATCTCCCCCATGGGATTTCCCGCTTTCACCGGGATTTAAAACATGGGCATCTGCCACAATATTCCTTCATCGAGCCGCGGTTTTTAGGGAAAGACCATAATGATCAGCATCCTTCTTCTGAGAAGAGTGAAGGCCAGGCGGGCACAGTGCTGTTAGGCGAGCATCTGATTGCCGACATCTATAATGCGATTAAAAACAGCAGTTACCGGGATGATGTGCTGTTCATCATCACCCATGATGAACATGGCGGGTGTTTTGACCATGTGGCGCCAACATCTGCCTTTCCACCCGGTGATGGGACGCCGGGGCAGGATGGCTTTACGTTCAATCGCCTTGGCATCCGGGTGCCGATGGTCATGATTTCATCGCGTATTTTGGAAAACAGCATCATCAATCAACCCTGCGATCATACGAGCTTCCTCGCGACACTGACAGAGAAATGGGGGCTGCCTGCGCTGACCAACCGGTCCGCCAATGCGCATAGTGTGGGGGATGCGATGCAAAAACGGATGAGCCCATCCAACAGGGCCTGGCCTGAGGTCCACCCCATTCCCATACCAGCAAGTCATAAGGATGTGGACATGGGCGGCTATCCGCTGCACGGGCTACAGCGATCCCTGTTAACGGGCGCGGTCATGTTGCAGTTTAAAGATGAGCTGGATAGTGCTGAATTTAAGGCATGGATCGGTCGTGCCTTAAACGTTCGGACAGTCGATGATGCGCTGACATTTATCGAAGACCTGAAGTGTTTAAGTCAGGAATTGGTTGACGCCTGATTTTTGCTACCTCTCCCTTATAAGAGGTGGGAAGAGGGCCATAAATGAAAGCAGCGCGCTATTTTCATTCTGTTTGAAAATAGCACGCTGCTTCACGTAGTAAATATAGGTCAGTGCGTCTTATATCGCACCAAGGCCTTATTCAGTCGTGACGGGGTGGCCGGTTCCACCTTCGCATTCACCGCCGCTGACAAAACGCAATTCATCTTCCGTTAGCGGTTGTAATTCAACACCAAAATCTGAAGAATGTTTTTCCATTTTAGAAAACCTTATATTTCTGAATTAATATATAATTGGGCGTGAGCCCGACGCCAAATGCCTGACGCGCGGTGAACCTATAACAGTGTATCTACAATACAACCGTAACTTTTATACACGACTTTTTTACAACCATTGAAGACAAGTGTGAAAGCTTAAGCACTGAGGTGATGAATAGCTCATGCGGTAGATGCACTTGTATTGTGCCCTTTTTGACCTTAGCGTATCCGCCAGGGTTGGATAAAAAAGGGTACACACATGTCAAAACGCCTGCTTCTTCAAACATCTGCGATTGTTTTAAGCTTGAATATCTCAAGCGCCTTAGCACAGGATGTCACCATCATACAGCCGGGCGCGCCGGGTAAGGCCTCCAAAGCTTTGGGCGCGGATGAAGCGATTAAAGTCGCAGACACCAGCTATTCTCCTGATGATGTGAAATTCATGCAGGATATGATCCCGCATCATGAACAGGCCGTTGAAATGGCAGCACTTGTGGAAGGGCGTACGAACCGGCAGGAAATCCTGGATGTAGCCGGGCGCATCACAGCCTCACAACAAGATGAAATGAAATTCATGGTGGACTGGTTAGAGCAGCGCGGTGAAGCACAGCACGGCGCCGACATGATGATGCATGCGGGACACGCCATGACGGGCATGGCGACGGCTGAAGACATGACGAAACTGGCCGCCGCCAAAGGTGTTGATTTCGACCGTTTGTTCCTAGATTTAATGATTAAACATCATAATGGCGCTGTTAAAATGGTGCAGCACCTGCATAACCAGCCGGGGTCTGCTTATGATCCGGTGCTTTATGATTTCACCAATGATGTAAAAAGCGACCAAAGCGCGGAAGTCAAACGCATGAATACATTGCTGGCAAGTCTGTCAACCGACCCACGGGTTGGGCTGGCCGCCGGGCTTCACGATGCGGGGCAAGCCATTTCCAATTTGAACCTGTTGGCTTCGCTGCCAAGGCCTAGCGGGTTTTTTGACCCCAAAAACCCATCTGACCTGCCGCCTGTTAAAGAAAGCAAGACGGCAAGCGATGATGAACAAAGCACCGAAGGCACCCAATGGGGCCAACGTTCCCCGCTTTTAAGCTTTTCCAACACGGATATGGCTTTTTCCGGCGATACATTGGTGATGGGCAGCTATCACGGGTTCAATGTCTATAAATTGCAAGATGGGGCACCGAAACATTATAGCTCCATCGTCTGTCCTGGTGGTCAGGGTGATGTGTCGGTCGTCGGCGACATTCTCATCATGTCCGTGGAACAGACCCGCGGGCGCGTGGATTGCGGCCTGCAAGGCATTGCTGAAGATGTGAGCGCGGAACGTTTCCGCGGTCTGCGTATTTTCGACATCAGTGATTTAAGCGCACCACGTCAGGTCGGCCAGGTGCAGACTTGCCGTGGCTCTCACACGCACAGTGTTGTGTCCAGCGATGATGAGAAAATCGTCGTTTATAATTCCGGTACCGGCGGCGTTCGTAAAGGGGAAGAGCTGGAGGGCTGTGTTGGCAATGTAGCCGGTGATGATCGCACCGCCTTGTTCCGCATTGATGTGATTGAAATTCCCCTGGCTGACCCATCGCAATCCCGTATCGTGCATAGCCCTGCGGTATTTGCCGATGAAGAAACCGGGAATATCGCCGGCTTGTGGCAAGGGGGCGATCATGGGGATGACACTCAGACGACCCGGCAGACCAATCAGTGCCATGACATCACGGTCTTCCCATCTGCGAAAATTGCAGCGGGTGCGTGTTCAGGCAATGGCATCATCTTTGATATTTCCAACCCGATGGACCCGAAGCGTATTGATGAAGTGACGGATAAAGGCTTTGCTTATTGGCATAGCGCCACATTCAATAATGATGGGACTAAAGTATTATTCACGGATGAATGGGGCGGTGGGTCACGTCCACGCTGCCGCGCTTATGACCCGCAGGATTGGGGCGCAGATGCCATTTATAACATTGTTGATGGCAAACTCGAATTCCAAAGCTATTTCAAACTCCCTGCTCCGCAGACGGAAACAGAAAACTGTGTCGCCCATAATGGGTCTGTCGTGCCCGTCCCTGGCCGCGATATCTTTGTACAGGCCTGGTATCAAGGCGGTCTATCCATCATTGATTTCACGGATTCATCCAATCCTTTTGAAATCGCCTATTTCGACCGCGGGCCTGTTCATGAAGAGGCGGAGGTTCTAGGCGGATATTGGTCAACCTATTGGTATGGTGGCAAGATTTACGGCAGTGAAATTGTACGCGGTCTGGATGTCTTTGAACTGATGCCCAGCGATTATCTAAGCGAAAACGAAATCGCTGCGGCAGCCTTGGCCAATCAAGGGCAAACGGTGAACCCGCAACAGCAGTTCCCCGTCACATGGCCCGCCGAACCTGTTGTGGCCATGGCCTATGTGGACCAGTTGGAACGCTCCAAAGGCCTGTCAAGCGACCGAATTGCGGAGTTGCGGACGGCGCTGGCTTCAGCCGAAAACAGCTTAAGTCAGAATTCCAAAAACCGGAAGCTGGCGAAAAGCCTAAAATCCATGGCCAAGACAATTGACCATGGCTCATTGGCGCAGGTTTTAAAAGATATTGCTAAACGGCTTTAAAGCCGCTTAGTCCGGAACGCTTTCCGTTTCCCTCAGCGCTTGCAGCATTTCCAAATTCTTTGCTGCAAGCGCATAGAAGGACGGACTTTTCTCCATCGCCCGGGTCAGCAATGCTTCTGCATTTACATAATCCCCACGTGATAAAGCCGCCACGCCTGCATTGTTTAAAAGCGCCCGCAGTTCCTGAGCATTCGCCCCAGCCAAGGCCGCCACATAATCGCCTTTCAATGCCATAGCCAGGCGCAAATTAGTGCGTGCCACACCCAGGTCAGAGCGCAGGCGCAGGGCTTCGGAAAAGGCATCAATAGCCGCGTTTAAATCCCCGCTTAAAAGGCTTGAGAAGCCCAGATTATTGATGATTTCCGGACGGCGTGGCTGCAGGTTTGCAGCGGTGGAATAAGCAGCTTTCGCCGCTTCATAATTCCCGTCCCGGTCATGGATAACACCCAAGGCGTTCCAGGCGCGCCATAATTGCGCATCACCCTGTGTGGCTTTCACAAGCGCGTCTTCTGCCCCGGCAAAATCACCGGTTTGGATGAGAGACAGGCCCAAGCCCTGATGCGCACGGGCGCTCACATCTTCAATATCTAAAAGCCTGGTAAACTCGGCCCCGGACATCTGCGGTGCGCCATTGGCCAGGTGAAATTCCGCCAGAAGCAGCTCATAAACCGGCCCGCTCTGTTTGGCGAGGGCCGCCTGCTCCAGCATATTTTTGGCTTGAATAAGATTTCCCAACTCCAAAGCCGCTTCAATGGCCTGGAAATTAACCTCATCCGCTAATGGTGTGGAAAAAGGCGGCGCTGCCGCCTCTTCATTTGGACTTGATGCACATGCGCTTAACAGCGCCACGACAATAAGAAAGGCAATATTTCTCAAGATGATGCCCCCCAGCTAAACTCTTGACGCTTAGAGCATAACAGACTTTTCTAATTGTGTGTCAAATTGTTGTGCATTTCCCCCCAAACGCAGACGAAGGTCTGTGCGAAGCCCGCTGTTTTCTTCGAATTTCACATCAAAAGGCAGATGCTTTGCCAGGGCCTCAGCCTCACCACGGTGATTGGGTGCATAGAAAATCACCGTCTCTTGAAAGCGGAAATGGCGGGCATTGGTCAAATGTTTTACGGGTAATTCAGCCGTCTTCAAATAGCCACGCATCCGCGCCGCCATACCGCGCACCCCTGCCCCGTTTGAGACCTCCAACGTGGCAGATGTCAGTTGCACGGCCGCCGGGCGTTGCTTAACTGTTGCCATCATGACCGGTTGAACTTTTTTGGTGATGATACGCACCACAGCCGGGCGGCGATAAGAAGAAATGGGCGCGGCCAAAGCCGGGTCCACATCCGCTTTTACAGCTGCCCGGATGAAGTGTGCGTCTGGTTTCAACACCAGCTTCTGCACGCCCCTGTTAACCCGGAATATGAGAGGTTTCGGCTTTTCAACCACCCGCGCGTCCAGCGCTTTGGTCGCCCGTTCAGCCATTTCGAGGTTTTGCTCCATCATATTGGCTTGTGACAGCAAAGCCTGGGCCTCATGTGGTTTGTTCTGCAGCAACATCGAATAACCGAAGTTATTCAGCGCCACGCGGTCCTGTGGATTGGCTTTCAAGGCTTCTTTATAAAAGCGTTTGCTTAAATCAAAGCGTCCGATTTTATCATAAGAAATAGCCAGGCCATTGATCGCCTTTGTGTCCAGGCGGTCCTTTTGATAGCGTTTCAAATAATAATCCGCAGCCAATCCATAGTGCCCAGCCTTTAGGAAACGAGCACCTGGGTCATCAGATATCTCAGCATCCCCCGTCATTTGACGTAACAGCTTTTCCCGGCAGGCTTTAATATCCTGCCCGACGCATTCACCGCCGCGCTCAAACACTTTAATATCCGTCTTGGCCTCATCCCAGGCTACAGCCGGGCTCATATGCAGCGCAATCACCGCCACACCACTGAGAACAATAGATCTCATATATGCGTTTGAGCGTTTCATGTCACGACCCCTCAATATTCCCGTAAAGCGCTGGCAGCACTTTACGGATGATGACGATGATACCGGGCAGAAGCACAGCACCCACCATCACAGGCAGAATGAAGAACATCAGCGGAATAGTCAGAAGCACCGGCAGACGGTGCGCTTTTTCTTCCGCACGCATCATGCGCTTGTCCCGCATTTCCGCAGAATAGACGTTTAAGGACTGGGCGACGCTCGCCCCTAATTTATCCGACTGAATAAGCAGCGCGACGAAGGAGCGTAATTCTTCCACCCCCGTGCGTTCCGCCATGCGGCGCAAGGCTTCTTCCCTGGATTGCCCCGCGCGCAGTTCAACGGCAACAACTGCGAATTCCTGAGATAAAAGCGGATGGGCGCGCCATAATTCTTTACCGACACGGTTGAAACTGGCGTCAATACCAAGACCCGCTTCAACGCAGACCGTCATCAAATCAAGCGCATCGGGGAAGCCATTGATGATTTCCCGCTCCCGCGTGGCCACCCGTTGCATCAGCCATAATTTTGGCGAATACAGACCAAAGGCCAGAAGAATAAGCGCAATGAAGAGCACATTGGCCACATCCACCGCCTTACTTAATTCGGGCGAGAAATAGAGATAAGTGGCAGGTAATCCAATCGCCAAAGCCGCACGCACAATCAAGAAGATATAAGGCGCGGCCTGATTACGAATACCTGCCTTTATCATTTGTTGCCGCAACAGGCCGACACTTGTCGGGTCCCCTAAAAGGTCGCTTTTACCAACTTTTTCGACGAAACGGCTCCAGACATCTGCATTGCTCTGGTCACGCAAACGCAGGCGCACTGGCGCTTCATGTTCTGTGGTTGTCGTGCTTTCAATCCGCCGCCGCACGGCATAGCGCGAGGCCATGAAGCTTTGAACCGCAAGGCTGACAAAGATGATGGCCGCAAAAATACACAGCAGGAGTGCATAATATTGTACGGACCCGCCTTCAAATGAGATGAGGTTTAATAAATCACTCATAAGCGCCTCACACCCTAATCTGAACCATGCGGCGGATGACCATCACACCGATGATATAGTTGATCATGATGCCAATCGCGATCGGCCAGAATAGCGGATCGTCAATGACACGCATGTAGAATTTCGGCTGAAAAGCCATGATCAGCAATACTGTCAGAACCGGCAGAACGCTCAAAAGAAGTGCGGAAATCCGAGCCTCACTGGACAAGGCCTTTACTTTCCGACCTAAGGCAAAGCGGGCACGAATGACCTGCGCCAATTGACTTAGGACCTCCGCCAGATTACCACCGGTTTCCGTCTGAATAGAAACGGACACAGCGAAATAACGCACATCTTCAAGCTCAATACGTTCGGCCATATTGTCCAAAGCTTCACGGAAATCGAGGCCATAGGTGATTTCATCAGCCATGATGCCGAATTCTGTCCCCAACGGGTCCCCCATTTCCTGAGTCACCAATTCGACCGCCGCAGCAACAGGATGGCCTGCGCGCAAAGCCCGTACCATCACATCCAGTGAGATTGGAAATTGTTCTGCAAATTTATTCAGCCGACGCTGGTGCAGCTGATGCAGGACCAGCACAGGCACCCCGATGCCGCCTAAAAACGCCGCAGCCGTCGTTGCTGGCAGAGCCAAAACACCTAAATTCAACTGCGGTTGCAGCAATACAGGTGTAGCGATGAAGAAAATCAGCAATGTGGCCAAAGCCATCCAAAGCAGGACCCGTGTGGGTTTAACAGCAACACCTGCGCCATGAACCATTTTTTCCAGGCGGAAATAATAGGGCGAAAACCAAGGTAGATTATTCACCCATTCCGGCGGCCTGGACCATAAGGCATTATAGACGGCGCGGGGGTCTCGCCCCTCGCTTAGCATGCGCAAGCGACGGTTGACCTCCGTCTTCCCCCTTTTACCTGAGGAATAGAGATAAAGAAAAGCTTCCACCAGCAGCAGTGCTGCAAAGAACACCGTGCCATATAGGAATATCGGATGTTCTACGAAAGTCATGATTTGACCTCCAGTTCACGATTGGGGTCAAAAATATGATTTGGCAGCTCAAGGCCGCGGGACTCAATTTCTTCGAGGAATTTTGGACGAATGCCCGTGGCTTCAAATTTACCGTAGATATTGCCGTCCGCGTCTGTGGAAATCCGCTTAAAGACGAAGATGTCCTGCATGGTAATCACATTACCTTCCATACCGACAATCTCGCTTAAGCTGGTCAGGCGACGGCGACCATCGCTGAGGCGTTGCAACTGGATCACCACATGAATGGCGGATGCGATTTGGCTGCGCACAGCTGAAGGCGCGATTTCAATGCCGCTCATTCCAACCATCTGTTCCAGACGGGATAAAGCGTCGCGGCAGGTGTTGGCATGAATGGTGGTCATGGAGCCTTCATGACCCGTATTCATCGCCTGCATCATATCAAAGGCTTCACCGGCCCGCACCTCCCCAACAATGATGCGGTCAGGACGCATCCTCAGGGCGTTTTTCACCAGCTCCCGCTGAGTGATTTCACCACGGCCTTCGATATTTGGCGGGCGGGTTTCAAGACGACCGACATGGAATTGCTGCAATTGAAGCTCCGCACTATCTTCAATGGTGATGATCCGTTCTGATCCGTCAATGCTGGCTGACATAGCGTTCAGCAATGTGGTTTTACCGGCACCAGTCCCACCTGAAATCAAAACATTACGGCGGCAGGCGACAACAGCATTCAAGACCTGCACCACTTCAGGCGGCAGACTGCCTAAGGCAATGAGACGGTCCATATCAATAGGTACCCGGGCAAATTTCCGGATGGACAGTAATGGCCCATCCACAGCCAAAGGCGGCACAATCGCATTCACACGAGAGCCATCCGGCAAACGCGCATCCACCATGGGCTGGGATTCATCAATACGGCGACCCACGCGGTTTACGATTTTCGAAATAATCCGCAGAAGATGCTGATCATCTTTAAACACCACTCGGGTGAAAGATAACTTCCCTTCCCGTTCTACAAAGACCTGGCGATGGGTGTTGACCAATATGTCAGACACCCGCGGGTCTTTTAATAAAGGCTCAATGGGGCCCAGGCCTAACAGCTCATCCATGATATCATCTGTTAAGCTCTCGCGTTCAGTGGCGTTAAGGGGTTCGTTCTGCTCCGCGAGAAGCTCATTGACGATTTCAGCGATTTGGCCGCGTAGCTCAGCAGGCGACATTTGATCGATCAAAGAAAGTTTAATCATCGACAAGAGACGCCGATGCAAATTCACCTTTAAGTCCGTGTGAAGCGGATCACCCGCATCTACGGCTTGAATATGATCAACACCGTTGAGGTCCTTTTTTTCAGCGGGCTTTCGCACGGCTGACGATTTTTCTGTTGATTGCCAAAACATGGTTCTTGTCCCCTATTTACGCCACATGAACACTGGCTTCGCTGTGCATACATTCTTTGCCCAGCTTGAAAATCGCCTGCTCATATTTGCTCTTGCGTTGAAATTGAGAAACGGGAAGTCCCGCATTCAATGCTTTTGACACAAGGTCAAAGTCATTGGGTATGGTGTCCGTAAACGGACGGCCCAAACATTTCTTATAATCTTCAAGGCCAATGTCACCGAACAGCTTTTTCTTATAGCGGTTCGCGACCAGCCTTAATGGCTTTTTCGCCAAATTCTGGTTATCCAGCATCGCCAATTGACGTTTGGTCTGATTGACATTGTAGATGGATGTTTCCGTGATCAATATGATATCGTCACTGGCCTGTAAGGCGCGATTTGACCATTCATTCCAAATACCCGGCAGGTCAACGAGAACAACATCAAATTCCCGTTTCGCCGTCGTCAAAATGGTTTCAACCAAATCACCATCAATGCTTTCAAGCGGTACAATCTGCGGCGGCGTTGAAAGAACATGAATGCCCCCTTCATGACGCGCCATGACGGACCTTAAAAGCGCACCATCGACCTTTCCTTCATAACGCGCCAGATCAAGAACATTGCGCTTTGGCACCAGGTCCAGATAAAGCGCTGCGGCACCGGACTGCAGGTCCAGATCAATGATACAGACCTTCACATCTTCCAAATGATCGGTAAAGCAATGCGCCATTTGAACAATTGTCGCCGTGGTCCCAACACCGCCCCCGCCTTGCAGGAAGGAAATGACTTTGCCGTTTTTATTCTCACCGCCCCCTCTAACCACTATTGGCAGATGATGACGGGCTTTTTCCAAGGCAATCAGCAAAGCACTTTGGCTGACCGGCTGCGGCAACACATCTACGGCACCCGCATTTAACAAGGCCCGTGTCGTTTCCAGATTTACATCCGGGCAGGTCACAATGATGGGATGGTCTTTAAGTGATGTCTCACATAATTCACGGAAGCAATCGAGATCCGCGTCATCATTCGCATCAACCTCTAAAATGAAAACATCCGCCTGTTCCAGGTTCCGGACGGACCCATTGAGCTGACCCAGCGAGCCTAAGCACATTTCAAAATCAACATCGCCCAGGCTTTCAGTCACCAGGCGAATTTCGTCACCGATGGCCTGGCTTTTCAATACCGCGGCCACGCGGGCATGATCGCTAAATTCTGCGTCTTTGAAAGCGGGGAATTCCAAGCACTCTTTCACTTTGCGATCCTCCATGGCTTAAGAGCCATAATCTTCACCGGTCAGCGTCGTGGCATAGGCCGGTAGGTTAATAGAACTCAGGCCAATCAATGTTGGCGTTACAAAATCAAATTGCATGCCCGTTAGGCGCACCGTGACTGTGGGCGAATAATCCGGGCCAAAAGGATTGCCTGAAAAACCAAGCCCCACATGACGATATGTCACCGTCACATTCTCGGGCTGGATTTGCGGCATCATCATCTGCATGCGGAAAACAAGATCATTAAAGGCGGTAGCGTCCGTTGCCTCACTTGGCAAAGCTGAACAATTTCCACCAGCCGTTTCCGTGCAGGTGCAGCTGGCATTGGTGCATGTGACTTCCCCTAAAGCCAATGGGGGCAGGCGTTCCCCATTGCCAACGGCAACACCGCTGCTAATGGCGTCGAAATCCTGCAATGTGGGATAAACGGGTTCCGATACAACGGCGAAACGCGCGCCCACCTGAGTCGCTTTTTCAGCGACATTATAAGTGTACCAAAGCCGTCCAAAATCCAGGATGGCAAAGAAGATGATGAAGAAGAATACAGCTACAATGGCCAGTTCCACAGCTGCGGCACCGTCTTCACGCTTGAAAAGCTGATATGGGGATGGAATTTTCATATCACTCTCCAATTGAAACCTGTTGATTGATGGCACCCAAGGTGGTGCTGGCATCAGTGAAAATCAGACCGGCAAACATATAGTTGAAGGACACCGCAGCCCGGACCGTGATGATCGGAATGTCATCATCATTTTCATAAAGCCCGCTATAGGTCGCTGATGAATTGTCAAAGCAGGTGGCGGAAATTGTAACATTGGTATTGTCCGTCCAACCCGCAATAACCGGGTCGCCAGAGCCATCAATTGTGCCGGTGCGTGTCAGTTGTTGCACAGCCGTCACGTCGGCCGCGTTAATCAGGCCTGTGCAGTCCGCTGGTAAACGCGAGGCAAAGCGGGCGCCATCGCGCACGGCTTTGGTCAGCACATGATATTCATAGAATAGCCGACCTCCTTCAAAGGCACCCACGAACAGGATCAGCAAAAAGGGCACAATGATTGCAAATTCAACCCCTGCGGTCCCCTTGTTGCCAAGGCCCAAAGCGCGAAGCGCCTGATATGTCCATTTCCTGATCATTCGTACAATTGCACCACGTTAAAAAAGGTTTCTTCGCCAACGATGCTGACGTCCGTCGTTTCCCCGATGATTTCCGCATAGATCACCCGGTCAGAACCGCTTTTGCCCATAGGTTCCGTTATGAAGAGATCAACATGTGCAAGCGGCTCCTTGGTGAAGCGTCCGCTTTCCCCCGTACAATCAAGAACGACAGCTGAGATATATCGACGATCGGGGTCCGCCTGGGCGACCGGAGTGGGTGAGGCACACACAGGCAGACCCTGTTCTCCCGCAGGAAGATTTGCCGCGAAAGACGGGTTGCTATAGAGCTCGTTTTTTTCCCACTCATAAACTTCACGCCGGGTCGGCACTGGATCCGCAGCCGTCAGGCCCATAGCGGCACGCCAATCGGTGATGCCATGCATCGTCTGGAAATATGGTGCAACGGGCCAATCCCCATTCCCCACACGACCACCAACTGATGGTGCACATGGAGGCGGATCGCCAACACCCTGGATATAATCAGGATAAGCACAACGATCCCGTGGCAAAGCCATGGTATCGGCACCATCCGTATCACCATCTCCGGTATAGGGGTTGGAAGGATCATTCCAACCCTGGCCACCCATTCCGCATTGAGGCCCGGTTTTCAACAGGCCTTTGATTGTGTTTCGTGCGGGTCTGTATTGTGGATCGTCAGAGAGGCTTCTCGCATTGCCGCTGTACATATCAAAGCGGGTGTTGAACCCATCACGCACCGCATCATTTTGGCCAGGCTCAGTTGTTACAGTTTCCCCAAGGCAGACCGCCTGAGGATTAATCCGCCCAAGCGCATCTCGCAGTTCATTCGCTCCCAAAGACGCTGAATCAGGTGCTAAAAATCCGAAATTCCCATCGACCCACGACGCACCGCCACCCACGCTGCGCATGGTGATACCATAGCCTGCAAGCGCATCCGCGTTGGTTAAATCCACACCTGTGATCTGACACATCATTAGAGGTGGCACCTTGCAAAGCGCCGACCCAAGACCCGCAACAGCGCGGGCGGTCATATCCTCTTTGAAAAACGCTCCGACAATACCGCCAAAGATGAAGGTCATATCGCGCGGGTCTGCCTGGACTTCGATAAAATTCGCTTCGCCATCAGTGGTGGCCTCAACACGGGTGGTCAAGTCCACAAGGAACCGGATATTACCTGCGGAAACTGTAACATCCCCGCCTGCCCCATCTGTTGCGAAACGTTGAAAATTACTCACCAGGGCAGAGGTCACGGCCTGGGTCGCCCTTGTACGGGCCCCATCTTCACCGTCCAGCTGTGTAGCACCGGATAAGGCGGCCGCATCAACAGCATCCTGCAATTCCGTATGCAGGTTGAACATGCGGGAGCCGTCAATGGCCAAAGCCATCAACCCAAAAAGCGCAACCAGACCGACAGCGGTCATGGGAGCAATTGCCCCGCGCTCTTCACGCCCAAAATGTTCAAATTGTTTCTGCATTTGCCTTATTCCCCCAAATATGGCGTTACACTTTCAATGACCGGCTCAGCCACCGCCACCGCCGCCGCTAGACCCGCCAACTGTGGTCGTCCGTTGGATAACGGGCTTTTCCACTTTGTCGGTGTTGTAGCGCTCCATAGCGATTGCAGCGCGTGTACCGGATGAAACAGCTGGTCCATCATAGCTTGGGGCCGGATTGGCCACCTGCATGGCTTTGACTTGTTGCAGGCTGTTCCCATAGCCAGGGTGCAATGCTTCTTTATGAGCGAAACACCCCTGCAAAAGGAAAGCTGCACTACTGAGTAAAAGAATTTTATATGATCCACGCATTGTCCTGTTCCCCCTCAATGCAGCACATGGCCGAATTCACCATCAATCCCGGCGCCGTTTTGCCCTTCGAGCATCACACGCGCCCGGTCAGTTGGTGAAAGACGCTTTTTCCAACCGTTTAATTTCCCAAGAGCAAAAAGTTCAAAGTCGCTTGGCGGGACGAAATTGTCCGTAGGTGCGGCCAAAGTTCCTGCCCGTGCAGGTGTGACCAGCCGCGGTGTCACAATGATCACCAGCTCCGTCTCATTACGCAGGAAGTCTGTGCTGCGGAATAAAGACCCAAGGATAGGAATATCACCTAACACTGGAAATTGACGGATGGTGTCCTGAAAATCGCTTTGCAGCAGACCGGCAATGGCGAAAGATTCCCCATCGCGCAGTTCAACAGTGGTTGCCGCACGGCGTGTTTGCAAGCCAGGTACATTGAAACCGGACAAGATCACAGCCGTGGTCGGATCGATAGCAGACACTTCAGGTGCCACATCCAGACTGATCAAGCCATCGCCCATCACCGTTGGTGTGAACGCCAGGCTGACGCCGAATTCACGAAATTGCACTGTAATGGCGATATTGTTGGACCCAACCTGTGAACTTTGCGCCACAGGAACCGGGAACTCACCACCGGCCAAGAAACTGGCTGTATCGCCGGACCGGGCGACCAATGTGGGCTCAGCCAGCGTTTTGACTAAACCGTTCTCTTCCAAAGTATCAAAGAGGATATTGATCGTAGATGAACCCGGGTTTAGGGCTAAAGCGCCCAGACCAAAGGTTCCTTCTGGAACGATATTTGTATTAAACACGTTTCCAGACAGGAATTGGAAATCCAGATCATTATCGAAAAATTCAAAGTTCAGACCCAATTGCTTGGCTGTGGTGCGCTGAATTTCAGAAAACCGCACTTCCAGCATCACCTGCTGCGGTGAGCTCACACCTAAAAGATTAATCACGCTGTTGGGTGCGAAGGTTTCTGCAATCGCCAGCGCTTTGTCCAAGCGGGCGGCATCTTTCACTGTCCCTGACAAAAGGACCGACCCATTTGCCGGGCGGATGGAAATTTCTTCTTCCGGCATCAATTCATAAAGACGCTGTTTCAAGCCATCCACATCCGGTGTCACCACAAGATCCAAAACCGCAATCAATTGCTTGTTGCGATCATAAAGTGTGAGGCTGGTGGACCCGGTCTTCTTCCCAAGCACATAAACGGAGCGATCGGTCATCGGCAGAATATCTGCGATTTCCGCATCCCCCACTAAAGCCTGATCATATGGGACATCCAGTTCCAAAACCTGAGATTTAGAGATAGGAACCATGAGTTCACCCGCATGGCGTGACGAATTCACAGCCTGGGTTGAGACGCCTTGCGCCTGGCTTTGGTTGAGTTCACTACTTAACAAAAGCGGTGCGCATAAAAGCGTTAAAGTGGTCGCACCTATGATTTTCAGTGCTGAATTCATGGTCTATCCCCCGATTTGAACCAAGATTTCAAATATGTGGCTTCAGCCAGCTTAATTACTGGCTAAAGCGTCCGTATCCACAGTCTTGTCAGCCGGCGTTTGTGCTGCCGGTTGATCTGTTGGCTTCTGGTCTCTCTTCACCTTGTAGGTCGTGCTTTCCAAAGCGCGATAGACTTTGACATTCGCATCACCGGAACGGCGAACAACACGGCGCGCAGGCGCCTGTTTTTTCACTGCTTCCGCATAGCGAAGGTCATTCACATCAATCCGCTCCACACGATCTGCATCGGTATAACTCAGATTGCGAAGTGCTAAGCCCAATGTCCCCACTTGCTGCGCCAGATGTAATTTCTGCGCCTGGCGCGGCGTGACTTCCAAAGTCACCGAACGGGCAACAGATGGCTGATCTTTTGCTTCATTCGCATCCTGATCGATACCCAGAACCCGTACATTTTGTAGAATAACATCATTAATTGTGCGTTTACTGGCGTTTTGCATGTTTCGCGTGATCATTACATCCACGCGATCACCCGGTAAAACAAAGCCGCCGACGCCTACGATGTCATTCACACGGATTGTTGCCGCACGCATCTCGCCTTCGATAAGGCCAGACAATGAAAGGCGCCCACCTTTACCAGAGACTTTGCTGGTTAAAAGAGGCTCATTCATCTCAATGGCGCGTAAGGCCACACGGCCGCCTTCTTCAGACAGCACATCATCCATAGTTTGAAAGGCACCTGGCGGAACCGCATCCGCAGGCCATTTGACCAGACGCAGATGTTCGGGGCCAATTTTGTTCCCGAAATATAAAGGCGTCTTGGCAACGATAATATCGACAGTCTCCATTTCCGGAGCCGACGTTGCCACAATGGTGGGCTGCTGTTCCATCCGAGAGATATAGCTTTGGACAAGAAACACCGCCGCAATGGCAAGTACCAGTCCGATCGCTAAAAAGATAATTGGTCGATTGTTCATCTGAACACCCTCCCCCGAAGGATTAAGATGGAAATGGAAAAATCGGGCGGCGACCCCTTCGCCGCCCGATTGAGAAGCTTCAGCTTAGTCGCTGTTGCTCGTGCCACATTCTGTTGCAGTAATAGAAGATGGGCTTGAGTTGATATCATCCAAGCAGGTATCAACATTGGTCAAAGCTGTATCAACACCTTCACCAACATTAAAAGCTGCAATAGCGACACCAGCCGCAACGATGGCTAACAGCAAAGCATATTCAGCAGCAGCTGCGCCTTTTTCTTGACCCAGAAATTTAATCAATAATGCACGCATATCATGTGCTCCCTTGTCATGTTCAAAACTGCCCAGGGCTTGAAAGCACGATGTTGGAGACCCCGTATGTCATGGTCAGGCACCCCCAACGCCAACTCCCCCAAGATGGACTGCCCCCTTATACTCAAAGACCGTGCCAATCATGAAAAGGCGCAATGAATTCAATATGATATGTTTTCAGGTCTGTTGCTATGGCCCTTATGGCTCATATATCGAGGCGTGCTTTGTCTCTCGATACGACTCCGGCAATTAGATACAGTATCTACCACGTCATAAGCACAAGCCTACTGCATTTGAAGTAGAGGCCACACGAGTCGAAGTATTAATATACGCATTTGCACCCCCTTCAGGACCAAAAGGTCCAGTTCAATAAATATAAATAAGATCAATATGTTAGAGTAAAATTACACATGAAGTTTTAACATTAACTTTCGTTAATTGGTTAAAATCTTTAGGAAAATTACAAAGAAATAGAGAGCAGAAATTGTGTAAAAATTCTCGACAATGTTTTGTTAATTCTTGAAATTACATTTCAAAAAACACCCATAAAAATCAATGTTTAATTCAAAATATAGCAATTCTTAAGGGGTTAAAGACGATGATCCGATTTGGGAATCCTGTCATTTGGGTGTAAATTAGACAGAACAAATAAGTATTTAGCTTAGGCGCGACGGGTAAAATAAAGCAATTGCGTGGAAGAGTGACGACGCGATTTGCGCGGAGTGGGGGCGCGTATCATGGCCTATTCAGAAGAGATGCTGGAAGTTATCACAGCGATACAATCCGCATCATTGGATCAGGACAAGTGGCCACTGGCTTTCAAGGGGCTGGCAGACCTGACCAGAAGCCCTGCGTTTAATTTCTGCATCGTCGATGGTCAACGCCATATTGGCGTCCATGCCGAATTTGATGGCGTCCCTTCTGACGCCATGCGCGATTATTGCGCTGGCCAACTGCGCCAGGACCCTTTCATTACATATGCCAACCGCATGCCTTTAGGGGCGACCGTTCATGATTATCTCCACACTCAGGAAGATGAGATTGACGATCACCCATTTTATAAATGGTGGCGCGAGGCAAGCGGCCTGCGTTATGGATTGGGCTCCAAATTATGCGATTCAGATGGCACCAACGCCTATCTGACCCTGCATCGCGCGCAAAAAGACGGCCCGGCCACACATGAAGACATCAGCCAGTTCTCGCTCATCATGCCGCATCTGCTGAATGGCATTGAAGTGAGCAAAAGATTGACCAGCATTGGGGCAGTCGAAGGGTCGTTAACTGGTATCATCGATACATTGCCACGAGGTCTAGCCCTCATCCGCAAAGATGGTAGTGTAGCCTTTGCCAATGAATATCTGCGCCGGGTGTTGAGCTCCAATGACGGCCTGTATATGGAAGCCTGTTATCTGAAAGCCGGCCGACATATGGATCAGGAAGCTTTGAACAAAGCCATCCGCCTTGCCATATCGTCCAGAGATGCACGATTTGCACGTCGCGGCGGCCAGGTGGTCCTTGCCCGCGCATCCGGGCGCAACCCATATCGCGTTATTGCAACACCGCTGCCGCGCAATGTGATGTTCAACCTGCAACCCATAGCCGCCATGTTATTCGTCATTGACCCAGATGAAAAAATCTTCTGTGACAGTTTCACTTTGATGGAGACATTAGACCTGACTGAAAGAGAAGCCGAAATCGCTGTTCAATTGGCAAGCGGGATTGATATCGCACATATCGCAGAAGAATTAGGCGTATCCGTCACAACAGCGCGGAAGCATTTACAAAATATCTACAAGAAAGCCCATGTCAGCCGACAAGGCGAATTGGTATCACTACTTTGCAATATCGCTGTCACCACACCCCGGGATACAGGGCTAAGTAATTTTAACCCTTATTATTGATCCTCATCTGGTTCAACCTCATCTGCGGCTTCTTCTTCCACCGCTGGGACATCTACTGTCTCAACCTTTTCTGCCGGTTGTTTGGTCCAGATATAGGCTGCGGCCAAAAACACCACCAAGATCAGTGTGAACAGGATTTGAAACAGCCGTTTCACTGCCCTTGGATCTGATAAAACTGCTGCTAATAACAGGATGATAATAACGCTTAAAAAAACGGCTTGCGTTGTTAGCTGTCCATACCATTCAACAACTAATTCCCACATCTTACCCCTCCCCCATTTGACCTAATACGCATCACGAAAATTAACCATGACTATTTAGGTTTAATAAAACTATAGCATAAAAATCCCTGTATTTCTGCGAACTTCTTAAAATTTTAATTAGATTTTTTCTTAATTTTTCTGTTACAGTATTAATACTCAGGCGGTTGGGGTCGAATAGGTGAGATTATGACCCGTGCGACACAAATTTCTTTGGTCTATTTGGTTTACGCTACAATTGCGGCCATGGGACTTCTTCCACTCACACCAGCGAACGGTTTTGCCGTTGTCCTTGGCGTAGTGGCGCCCGATATCATGTCTTGGGTATATCGCCCGAAAGGCGAAAGATATCTGACCGTTCCAGATCATATTTTATATGTAGTCGGCGGCATGGCTGTTGGCATTGCGATTGCCCTTCCCCAGTTATTCGTTGCTTCTTCCTTATTCTTATTCGCCATGAGCGGCCGGATATGGATCGCCCTTCATACAGATATGGGCGTTCAATTTAGCGCCGCTGCAGCCGGCCCCCAATATGGCGCCCTTAAACTCAACCTCAGCCGCCCACGTGATTTCGCCCTACGCTGGGTCAGCTGCTGCCTCACAATCGCACTTATCGCAGACACTGTGGTTCCTCGCTCCATGCAGCAAGGATTTGCACTTATTGCGGAATTACAAAGGCAGGGTCTGATTTGACGGACTGCACATAGTAAGTTCATATACAATTTGTTAAGATCGAAAACGCATCAAGATGAGGTATCTTTTTATTCACAGGAGCCTCTAAAGATGAGAGTTCGACTTGCTTTTATACCTCTCGCACTGGCATCTTCATCAGCCTTCGCTCAGCCCGCTGATGACCCCGGCCAGTTTGAGATCACCAATAATGTTGTGCCAGAACAAACCTATGAACTGCCCGATGCCCGCAGCGCAGGACTCTTTGATGAGCGCAACCCTGAATTCTACCGAAACGCCGGAAACTTAAATTCTGGCACTCTGAACAATTCACGCCTTGCATCCGACCTTGGCAACCGTACGATCGGCAATGCAAGGCACGCTGACAGATCAGATCGCGCTGATAGAGCGGATCGGGCAACACGCGCAGATCGTGCGGACAGAGCCACTCTTGCCGACAGGGCAAGGCGGGCTGACATTGCAGATTTCGCAACAACAGCCGGCTCTGCATCATCAGCAGATTCGGCAACAACTGTCGCCTTTGCACTTCGAGCCGGCACAGCCGACAATGCTGATCGATTTGACGGGCGGACAGCATCTTTCTACCGCAATGCGTCTAACCTTAATTCTGGGACGTTGAACAACAGCCGCTTAAATTCGGATTTAGGCAATCGTTCGATTGAAAATGCACGCACCGCAGATTTTGCGGAAGATGCAGCTAATGCCGGAGGGACCACAGGCGGACAAGCCTTGCAAATCGGCGCCACACGAGTTTTTTCCCGGTCACGCAGAAGTGGCACCGCCAGTCAAAGCTATTCAATTCCGACCGGCACCACATATGCTCTGATTGAAGCCCGCTGCTCCACACGGGATAATGACGCAGGCTCCAGTCAACATGCGCGTGTCGAGCTCGCTTTTAACAGCGGTTTCACAACCCCCATTACAATTTGCGAGGCGGGCCGGAACCATAGTGACCGAGATACACCTGTCACCGCCGGCTCCACTCAGTTTGACATTCCAAGGGGTGCAACAGCTGTTAGAATTACGCAATCAACCATCGGTGGGGATGACCCGTCAGTGACGTCCGGGAACCTTTACTGGTTTGGGCCGAATGGAACAGCCAGCAGCGGCGGCTCCTCTGGCGGAGGCGGATCAACCATCCCAGGGGGCGGATGCACAGGGATTGGTGGGACAATCTGTACGGATTTACCGTAAAGTTTTTCACAAAAGATATTGGCCTCCAGCTTCACGGCTGGCGGCCATTTTTTGTGCAGCATCAACCTATCAATGGTCAACACCCAAACATGGTTAATGAGTGTAGTTTCATATTACACTTACAATCAATTAACCTCCAAGGAACACACAGGAAGGATCATTATGACAGGAGCTTAAAAAATGAAAACGAGTCTTTTATTTGTACCGTTGCTTTTCGCTCATACTTCCGTTTACGCCCAGCCTGAAAATGACGATCCAAGTCAGTTTGAAATCACAAACAACGTCGTTGAAGAACAGTCTTACGCATTGCCAGACGCTGAGCGTGCGAGGGTTTCTGATAATTCAGACCTCTTCGACGGACGAAGTGCGAGTTTCTACCGAGATGCATCAAATCTGAATACAGGTACTTTAAACAACGCACGCTTAAACTCCGACCTTGGTGAACGAACAATCGCCAATGCGCGTAAAGCAGATAATGCAGATTTCGCACAGAATGCAGCAGTTGCTGCCATTGCCGCACGTGCCAGTGTTGCTGATTTTTCTGAAAATTCGGGGCGCCTGGAAGGCAATTCCGCAAGCTTTTATCGTAATGCCTCTAACATAAATGCAGGTGTATTAAATAATGTTCGCCTAAACTCTGATCTAGGTGACCGGACAATCGGAAACGCCCGTAACGCTGATTTTGCTGAGGACGTAGATAGCGCAAACCTAACAGGCAGCGTTCAAATTGGGCAAAGAGGTGTGTTCTCAAAACGGGGTTATGATAGCGGACAAATTCGCCGATATAATATTCCAAGTGGTGCAAGAACAATCATGATCGAAGCCGTTTGCCGGACGACGGACAATAACTCATTTGAAGCAGCACAAAAGGCCAGAATTTTTCTTTATTTTGACCGGGGCTTTCAAGAACGCCTTAACATTTGCTACTCCGGTCGCAATGGCGACAGCACAGATCAGCAAACCTCTGCTGTCACTTTACAATTCAATATTCCAAACGAGGCCAGCCAAATCTTTATCCGGCAAGAACTAAGAGGCCATCATGCATCTTCCGTTACTGGCGGCAATATCTATTGGTTCGGCCCCAGCGGGAATAAGCAAAACGGACTGGACCCCGGAGTAGCCACTTCAACATGGGGCACTTCCTATCAAGAACAGTATTGCGGCCATCCTGATACCTGGAAATGGGCTGCCCATTGTTATCTTGACGGCGTTCGAGTGAACACCACAGCTTCGACCAGCAGCACCAGCTCAAGTGGTGGCACGACAGGAGGCTCTAGTGGCGGTAGCTCTCGCGACACTTTGGGAGAAACAGCCGCGTTAAACTAAGCCAAATCACCTAGGTAAAAGGCGCGCGAGGTTTGGATCTTCGCGCGCCTTTTTCTTTGGCCCTAGCATTTTAAAAAGGCGCGCGTTCCGCGTCAGTATCAAAAAACAACACACAAAGTAAGTTAAGTTACAACTCCTTAACCACAGAAAGGAAACAATAAGGGGATAAGCAACCTTAGGACATTGAAACAAACATAAAATTATTCTCTTACCTCTTCTTCTGGTTCCAACCACTGCCTTAACAGACGGGGAACAGAAATCCGCGCCTATAACGTACCCGAGGGTGCAACCCAGGTTTTGGTCGAAGTCGTGTGCAGAACAATGGACAATGACTCCAACGCCAACCAACAGGCAAAGGTTTTTCTTTCCTTCAACGCCGGCTTTACCGAGGATGTTCAACTTTGCTTCACCAGTCGGAATCACAGTGACAGAGACCGGCAGACCAGCAGCGGGTCTTATCAATTTGATATCCCGGCAGGCGCTACGCAAATCGCCATTCGACAAGACACCTATGGCGGCGATCAGAATTCCGAAACAGCAGGTAATATATTCTGGTTCGGCGCAACCGGACCTCAGGCCCGTGGGCTGGACAGAGGACGGCTGGTTAGACGCAGTGGTTCCAACGAGACAATCGAAGATTGTGGCTACGCCTTCACCGCACCTGTTCATTGCCATTTAGATGTGCCCGGTGCCGCCAACAATACCTTCACCAGCAGCTACACTGGTGGCTATACAGGTGGTTACACCGGTGGTGGGTTTATGAATGGTGGTGGCTCCATCATCGATTTGCGATAAACGATACAGGGCTGTGCCGAATATCCGGCACAGCCCCTTACTCTTACTGAAACCGGTCCAGTCGCATCACTTTGACCCAGGCTTCGACGAAGTCAGCGACAAATCTCTCATCTGATCCATCAAAAGCATAAGTCTCTGCAACGGCTCTGAGTTCAGAATTTGAGCCGAAGATCAGGTCAACAGGCGTCGCCGTATATTTCACTTCGGATGACCCGCGTTCGACGGCTTCATACACGCCTTCTTCATCTGCCTGACGCCAGACTAAGGACATATCAAGTAAATTGACGAAGAAATCATTGCTCAGCACTGCAGGGCGTTCTGTTAATACGCCGTGGCTTGCGCCCGACGCGTTCGCATTTAACGCACGCATCCCGCCCAGCAACACGGTCATTTCCGGCACGCTCAGGTCCAGTTGATCAGCTTTATCAACAAGCATATCAGCTGGAGAACGGTAGCTTTCCGCTGCATTGAAATAATTCCGGAAAGCATCCGCCTTCGGCTCCAGAAGTGCAAAAGATTTCACATCCGTCTGCTCTTTCAGAGCATCCCCTCGGCCAGGCTGAAAAGGCACAGTGATATCAAAACCGCCGTCTTTTGCTGCTTTCTCGAGCGCAGCTGCACCACCCAGAACAATCAAATCTGCAAGAGAGACCTGGACGCCGCGCCTGGCTTTTCCATTGAAGTCCTGTTGAATGCCCTTCAAGACATCGAGCACCCTGGACAGTTCATCAGGCGTGTTTACGGCCCAGTCTCTCATCGGTGCCAACTGCACACGCGCGCCATTTGCACCACCACGCATGTCAGATGCGCGGAAGCTGGATGCAGACGCCCAGGCGGTTCTTACAAGCTCCGGCACTGTCAATCCGGATGCCAATATGTCTTTCTTCAAGCGCTTGATATCGCGCTCACGGACCAGCTTATGATCAACATCAGGAATAGGGTCTTGCCAAATAAGAATATCTGACGGCACGTCATTTCCAAGATAACGCGCACGCGGCCCCATATCCCGGTGGGTCAGCTTATACCACGCCTTGGCAAAGGCTTTTTGGTATTCATCAGGGTTCGCAAGAAACCGTTCTGCAATCGCTTTATAAGCCGGGTCGAATTTCAACGCCAAGTCCGCCGTCGTCATGACGGGTGGGTTGAATTTGCCCTCAACATGGGCATCAGGCACGCTGTTATGAAGCGCTTTATCCGTTGGCACCCATTGGATGGCACCGCCAGGGCTGCGGCTTTCTTCCCACTCCAAATTCAGCAGATTTTCAAGATAAAGCGTTGTCCACTGCGTTGGTGCCTGTGTCCACGCCCCTTCAAGGCCACTTGTCACCGCATCTTCAGAATGGCCTTTGCCACAGCTGTTCTTCCAGCCAAACCCCTGATCTTCGACCGCTGCAGCAGCAGGTTCTTTTCCAACGCAATCACCAGGCTTATGTGCCCCATGCATTTTACCAAAAGTATGCCCTCCTGCCACAAGAGCCACTGTTTCTTCATCATTCATCGCCATACGGCCAAAGGCGACGCGAATATTTTTGGCAGAGCCAACGGGGTCAGGCTTCCCCTTTGGCCCTTCAGGATTTACATAGATGAGCCCCATATGTGTAGCACCCAATGGTCGCTTCAACTGACCGTCCTGGTCCTCCCGGTCACTGGCAAGCATTTCAACTTCCGGCCCCCAATAGACCAAATCAGGCTCCCAATCGTCATCACGGCCACCGGCAAAGCCATAAGTTTCAAAGCCCATATTTTCCAGCGCCACATTGCCAGCCAAAATCATCAGGTCGCCCCAGGAGAGGGCTTCACCGAATTTCTGCTTCACAGGCCATAAAAGCCGCCGGGCCTTATCCAGATTGCCATTGTCAGGCCAGCTGTTCAGCGGATCAAAACGCATTTGACCGCCCGCCCCGCCACCGCGGCCATCAAGCGTGCGGTAAGTGCCCGCACTGTGCCAGGACATTCGAATGAAAAACGGACCGTAATTGCCAAAATCCGCAGGCCACCACGGCTGCGATGTGGTCAATAAGGCATCGATATCGCTTTTCACCTCATCAAGGTCAAGCTGGCTAAAGGCTCGTGCATAGTTAAAGTCCGGCCCCAGTGGATTGGACCGCGCGTCATGATCCCGCAATGGACTGAGGTCCAGTTGATCCGGCCACCAGAATTGGTTGGGCCTGGCCTGGTTCATATCCGCTTGTGCCAGTGACGGCGAAAGCAGGACAACGGCTAGTGCAGTTGTCATCAGTGTTTTACGAAGTTTCATTTTCCCCTCCAGATATAAATCTGTTTGTGCAGCAGGATGTGCTGCATCTCACGCATCTCGCACAGCTATAATATTCAGCCCGCAAGCCTGGGGGAAATGAGTTGTTCCAATCACTGTTATCGGAAAGTTCAATCAACTCTCTGCTTTAGAATTTAGGATTATAACTGCTAAGGTCAAATGAGGCCAATTAACGCATCTTGTAGATCGTCCAACACGCCTATTTCCGCTTCAAATTCCTGGGCCAGAACACTTGGCACGCAGCTTCAAATACCAAATCCAAATTCGCAAAACCTCTGGACAACATCCGCCCGCTAAGTCAAGACTTCAGTTGGATCCATTAAACGGTCGTTTCCCAATCAAAAGAGGGCATCAACTTGATAACGTCAACACTGGTTCAATCAATAAGCCCAGCTAAATTCTTTAAAGGAAACTGTATAAGAGGCCTTTTTCTATCGTTGATAGCTCTGATATCAGCATGTAGCCCTGCGGATATTGAAGAAACAGCCGTAGTTGAGATGTTCAAGAGTTACCAATCTTCTTTACTCCAAGATGATGGCCGCACTGCTGTTGACTTCCTTTCAGATTGAACTGTCCGGTACTATTCAGGCTTGGTTGCCAAAGCACGCTCGATGCCGCAAGACACACTACAAAAAGAGTCATTTATCGACAGATTTACCGTGTTAAGACTTCGCGACGAGATTGAACCCGGTCAGCTAGCAACAATGACAGGCAAAGAATTACTTATTTACGCAATCGAGCGATCCTGGATCGATAAAGAAGCAGTGGCGGAATACGAAATACAAAAGATCACATTGAAAGATGACTTTGCGGCTATCCGTCTAACAAAAGGAGATGTCGAAGTTGCATTTCCATTTGAAGCTTACAAAGAAGACGGACGATGGGCGCTCGATTTAACGCCTGGGTTTCAGCTAACGAATTTGTGGTTCGTCCAGCAAGCAGAGGAGGCGGGCTTGACAGAAGACGAATTCATTAATCGGATTCTCATCGGGTTGGGGAGCTCTGAAGGTCTAACTGATGAGCTTTGGATACCATCTGAAGCTCAATAAGGTGATTAGCCAATAGAGGATTCATGCTGTAAATTCTTAGGATGGCTTCGATGAAGGGATTCGAACCCCCGCGCGCGCAGCGCGCAGCCATACAATAGAGGGTTCATGCCGGTAGCTTTGGGGATGGCGGAGAGGAAGGGATTCGAACCCTCGAAGGGCGGTTAGCCCTTACTCCCTTAGCAGGGGAGCGCCTTCGACCACTCGGCCACCTCTCCGCCGCCGGTGATAGCGAAGAGCTGGGCAGAATTCAATAGCTAGGATTCAAAATCTGAAATTTATTCGCCCGGGTCCATCGCAGCCGTTTCGCCGTTACAGCAAGGCACCACGTTCAATCCACAGATCGTGCATTGATAATGCCCATGGACAAAGACCGTCGGCGGTTGAAAAGGACGCGCGCCGCATGGGCATGGGACACGCGCGCAACTTGCCCCAGATAAAGCATCAAAAGCCGCTTTCGCCTCGCTCATGCGTCACCCTCATTGGCGGCTTGTTCGATTTGCAGATCACGGCCAGAAAGAGGTTCCCTTGCCTCCGTCTCAATGGGCGCCAATTCAGCGATTGGGTCGCCGGTCCCTTCCACCTGCAAATCCTGGAATTTCCGCGCTTGAGGAAAAACGGAGCGCTCAAGACTGCCAACCATGTCATTATATTTGCGCACAGCCTGATCAAGTCCCCGACCCATGCCGACAACATGATCGCCCATTTTGGCCAGACGGCGATATAAATCACGGCCCAATTCCGCTACATGTTTGGCGTTTTCCGCCATGCTTTCCTGACGCCAACCATAGGCAATCGCCTTTGCCAGGGCAATCAGGGTCGTGGGTGTGACGATCAGGACCCGGTTTGCAACCCCATCCTCAAAAAGCTTTGGATCTCTTTCAATCGCTGCAGCGAAGAAATTCTCACCGGGGATGAACATAGCAACAAAATCCGGGGTCACATCCAACGCATCCCAATAGCGCTTTGCCCCCAATTGCTTCATATGATCGCGCACATGTTTGGTGTGACGCAGGAAATGCTGCTCTCGCTGATCATCATCCGTCGCTTCTACAGCGTCGATATAGGCACTTAACGGCGTCTTGGCGTCAACGACAATCGCCCGTCCACCAGGCAGGCGAATAATCGCATCAGGGATCAGACGCCCCTCTTCACCCTCCATGGAGACTTGTGTGTTGAAGTCCACATATTCCGACATGCCGGACAACTCCAGCACATTGCGCAATTGATGCTCCCCCCATCGTCCACGGGTTTTGGGGGACGCACGCAAGGCATTTACAAGCTTGGCAGCTTCTTCCTTCACCGCCATCTGACCGGCAGCAACCTGCTTTAATTCACTGGACAAAGACCCATAGGCTTCCTGGCGAACGCGCTCAAGCTCGGTGAGGTTCGTCTCATAGCGCTTCAAACTGTCTTGAACGGGTTTAATCAGATTCTCAATTGAATCCTGTCGCGCCTTCAAATCGCCTTCAGCGACTTGTTTGTGCTTTTTAAAGGTCTCATTCGCCATTTCAATGAAATGCGATTGATTGGCTTTCAAAGCTTCTCCGGCAAGATGCTCGAATTGCTTGAGAAGCTGCTCCCGCATCTCAGCCAATTGGGCAAGCTGTTTATCATAAGCCGCCTGCCGCTCGGATATGGTCGCTTCATCTGCTGCGAGCTTGGCTGTCAGCTGCGTGTGCTGTTCTCTTAATCGGAGAACCTCATGTTCAAGCTCATCATGCGCTTCCAGCTTCGCATCTGCACTTGCCATATCGCGGGCTGCCGCCACGAATTTATCGCGATATTCCTCAGCCTTATCACGCGCCTCTTTAACCTGCCTGCCCCGCAACACCCAGCCAAACAGTGCCGCAATACCCATTAATGCAAAAGCGATAAAAATCACCGCCGTCGCATTGGCTTCAATCCATGATGTCATCCAGTCCATAGCCCAATGTGGACCGAGACGCTTTAAGACACAAGAGGGCAAAGAAAAAGGTGAGCCGGTTACCCAGCCCACCCGCACTCATACGCTACTCAACGCAACACTCTTGGGGGGAGTACTAACTTAGAATTTGAAGCTTGCCTCCACGCCAACTGTCCGCTGAGGCCCCGGGTGGACAAATGTTCCACCAAATTCCGGTGCAGGAATGACTTCCTCCAGATAATCCGATTTAGTCAGGTTTTTCGCAAAACCCATCAGGGACCAGTTTTCTCCTTGGAAACCAGCCCGCAAATCGATGGTGTGATAGCTGCTACGCCTTGTATTTGAGAAGTCCGTAAAGCCCAATGGCCCAGACCCAGGCCCGGTAACCGGTGCAATCTCAAAAAAGGCCGAGAAAATCGTCGGGCGCTGTTGATCTTGCACTGTATGGAACCATGTTGGCCCAATCACCTGCGCATCAAGGCGGGTGAGGAAATTTACACCCTCAAAGATCGGAATATTGAATTCAGCCCCGGCATTGATGGTGTAGTCCGGCGTATAAGGCGATTTGTTCCCAACCGTATCTGGCCGGGATGAATTGCCTTTAATCTCACTATCCGTCACAGCCACGCCACCATAGATATTCAGATATTCATGAACCTGTGCATTTGCCCCAAGCTCAAAGCCGTAAATGGTGACGTCATCAAGATTAGAGACAACCCGAAGCAATCCAAAAGGCCCAACAAAGAATTCGAAGAATTGCATGTCGTCGACTTTTGTGTAGAAGCCCGCACCTTCCAATTGGACACGACCATCAAAGAGCCGCCCTTTAAAGCCCGCCTCAAAGGAAGATGACGTTTCTTTATCATAGATGTCATCAATATTTACCGCAGGTAGATCAAGGCTGTCCAAGAAAGGTGCAGTGAAGCCGTTAATAAAAATGTCAATGGTTGCCGAGCTGCCTTGATTGTTAAAACCACCCGCTTTAAACCCGACACCCCAGCTGGCAAATAATGTGAATTCATCACTCACATCCCAGGTCGCAGAGATTTTTGGTTGAACCTGTTCAAAGGTTTTCTTTTGATCTGGAATAACACCCGAAGGGTTGACGATATCGGAAAGTCCCGGGTTTAATGGATCATTGAAAATCCCATCACCGTTCAAGTCAATAACCGTTGAAAGCACGTCCGTTGGCACAAGGTTACTGACCTTCCGCTCTTCACGGTCATAGCGCAGCGCTGCGGACAATTCGATATCATCATTCAAGTCATATTGAAGCTGTCCAAAAACCGCGAAAACCTGGCTTTCAAAAGCGTCATAGACCAGTGCTTCAGTCCTGTTCGGCCCTGATGTCTGGACAAGACCACGAATGGGCGGCTCACCTGAATCTCTTGCTAAGGACACGCCGACCTCACGGTCGATATCGAGGAAATAAACACCGCCCATCCAGCGCAATGCCTGATCACCTGGCGATGCCAGGCGAAGTTCAAAGGATATATCTTCCTGCGTTCTCAATTGCTCTTGAACACCATCACAAGTCGTCGGTGTATATGGCCCAAAGAAAGAGCCTGAGAAATCAGGTGTAAAGATAATCCCATCAGGCACAGCGCCAAGGATCTGGGGCGGCGGCAACGTGACCCCGGCTGCATTTAAATCGGCTGTTGACGTCCGGCAGGTTTCATCCGCATTGAAAAACCCAAAGGCTGCCGACGTCCCATCAGCTATGAAATTACTATCAATATCCGAATAAAGCACCCAGCCAGTCAGCGATGCCCAATCCATGTCATAATCGAATTTCGCTGAAAGCTCGAATGTCTCCTGATCATTGTCAGAAACCACATTCGGATTAAAGATAAATTCATGGTCATTCACATCCTCATCCGCCGCGGGGTTTCCAAAGGCCGCAGCAAAATTCGGCAGATTGAATGTCGCATTAAAGGAGATCGCGCTGGCGTTGACATCGCCATAATGGGCGCGCACGTCCACTTCCAAGGCATCTGTCGGTTCCCATAGCAGGCGACCATCGATGTTATAGGTTTCAAACGCATCGACAATCGGTGCGTTATTTTGGAAAGAATTCCGATAAAAACCATCCGTATCCCGGTAATCACCAGACAGGCGAAACCGGAGATTCTCACCGGCCAAGGGGCCTTCAACTGCAGCCGATGCATAGATACTGTCATTATTCGCGAGACTTGCCTCGCCAGATATCTGAAGCTCCTTAGAGGGTTTTCTTGTCGTGACAATGATGGCCCCAGCGGCAGCATTCCGACCATAGATAGCGCCCTGTGGACCTTTGAAAACCTCAATCTGCTGAAGGTTTGTGAATTCCCTGTTGAAAGCGGCGGGGTTCGTATGAAGGATGCCGTCAATAATGAATGCAAAACTATTTTCCGCATCCCGTGCGCCGTTGATACCGCGAATATTCACTTGACTGTCACCGACTTCCGCCGCGTCAACAATAGTGACCCCAGGCGTCAGACCGATAAAATCCTCAGCCCTTTGAACATTTGCGTTTTCGAGAACACGTGACGTGATGGCCGTAACCGTACCAGGCACATCCGTCAGGCTTTCTTCCCGCCGCCGCGCCGTTACGACGATTTCTTCAATGGAAACAGCTTCTTGTTCGCTTGCCTGTTCCTGCAAAGCGTTGGCGTCAAATGCCGTGAGCGCAGCACAAGCTGCGGATGTTAGAAAAATAGATTTCAGTCCTTGGTTAGCCACGGCAACCTCCCCTGATTACGCCGTTGGAACACAACTCCTTCTTCCTAAACACGAATATTGTATACATTTTTACATCGGTCAAGCATCTTTAAGTGCACAATTGACAACTGCGGGTGCAACGCTACACATGGATCTAAAGGGGAAATAAATGTGTCGAGAGCATCAGAACGCGCCTATCAAGCCATAAGACAGCTGATTTTAGATGGGAAATTAGCGCCGGGCGAACATCTTAAAGAAGAGGAACTTGCAGAGATTTGCGGTGTATCCAGGACGCCTGTACGTGACGCTCTCCGGCAATTGGAATCAGAATATTATGTCACCCGCGCGGCCAACCAGCGGACCTTCGTGTCGGAATGGACCAAAGGCGACATTGAAGATATTTTCACCCTACGTGCCATGATGGAAGGCTATGCTGCTGAGCGGGCGGCCACACGAATCAGCGCAGAAGATGTGGAGAAGCTGCGCCACCACCACAGTGAAATTGATAAGGTTCTTCAAGCACGTGGTAATATCGATGCGGACACGTTCTTAAGCCACAACCGTGCATTCCACATCATTATTACAGAGGCTGCTGCATCCCAGCGCTTAACGCTGATGCTTCAGAGACTTGTAGAGCAGCCGGTTGTCATGCGCACCTTCATTGCTTATCGCCGGGAAGACCTTCTCCGTTCAAACCAACATCACGGTGAACTGGTTGATGCACTGGCCATCAACGACGCGGACTGGGCAAGGTCCGTCATGACCAGCCACATTCAAGCAGCCTATCACGTGCACAAACGCGCCTTTGAAGAGAGTTAAGTTTTCAGCGATGACAAATAACTTAAGGCATCATCCGATTGAATGATATCCGCATATTTCGCACCCAGATCAAAGATATTGGCCCGCTGCACCTCAGCGTCTCTGTCACCGCACGCATCCTCGATAATCACAGGGGCAAATCCATATTGAAGGGCATCTAATGCGGATGCCCGCACACACCCCGAAGTTGTCAGACCGGTCACTAAAACCGTGTCTACCTTCATATCCTGCAACGCCCGCTCCAACCCCGTTCCAAAAAAAGCTGACGGATATTGCTTGGTGAGAACCAACTCCCCTTCACGAGGGCGCAGATCAGGATGAAAATCGCCCAGCGATCCACCTCGATCGAATACCTTCAAGGCTTTGATTTTCCGGTAAAAATGCCCGCCATCTGCCCCGCCTGGCTCATATTCCACACGAGTCCAGACAATCGGTACACCCGCCTCACGGGCAGCGTCCACAAGGCGTTTTAAAACACCCAATTCCGCTTCAACACCCGCATAAAGCGGTGAGGATGGGTCCAGATAAGCCATGACAAAATCAACGACTAAAAGAACTGGCCTGCGACCAAAGCCAAGCGCCCGACCGAAGCCCGAAGCGCTATAATCTGCAGCTTTGTCCACATTCCATTTGACCATCCCCACCTCCCTCAGGCCCTTATTTTCTGGCCCTTATATGATGCCTTCTTCTGCCAGGCTTGAAAGCTCGCCCTGAGACAGACCAAGGATGCCACAATAAACCTCTTCATTATGCGCGCCAAGGCTTTCCCCGGCCCAGGCGATTTCCCCTGGCGTATCAGACAATTTCGGGAAAACATTCTGCATCTGAATATTTTCAAACTCCGGATGGTCCACTTTCACAACCGCCTCGCGGGCCTTGTAATGGGGATCTTCCAACATATCCGGCGCTTTAAAGATTTTTCCTGCCGGCACGCCATATTCACTCATCAAAGCCAACAGATCAGCGCTCGTATAATTTTTTGACCAGTCATTGATCAGCGCATCAAGCTCCGCCTGATTTTCTCCCCGCGCAGTATGACTTGAATATTTAGGGTCTTGCGCCAGTTCAGGCCGTCCCATGGCCTCCGACATGCGGGACCACACACTGTCCTGATTGGCACCGATTAATATCTCCCCATCCTTTGTGGGGTAGACATTAGACGGCGCAACTTTTGGCAAGATTGACCCTGTCCGCTCCCGAATAAAACCCGCCTCAGTATATTCTGGAATAGTTGATTCCATCATCGCCAGAACGGCCTCATAGATAGCAGAATCAACAACTTGCCCCTTGCCTGTCACATGACGGCGATGCAAAGCCATCAATCCACCCAGGCAGGCATAAGTCGCTGCCAGAGAGTCACCGATGGACAGGCCAACACGACTGGGCGGCGTAGATGGATCACCTGCCAAATTGCGCATACCCCCCATAGCTTCCCCAATAGAGCCATAGCCCGCGCGCTTTGCATAAGGCCCTGTCTGCCCATAGCCGGAGACACGAATCATAATCAAACCGGGGTTGGTTTTGGACAAATCCTCATAGCCCATGCCCCATTTTTCCATGGTGCCGGGACGGAAGTTCTCAAGCAGAAAGTCAGATCCGTCGATCAGCTTTTTAGCTAGCGCCTGTCCTTTTTCATCCCGTAAATTCAAAGTAATGGACTTTTTATTGCGCGCTACCACAGGCCACCAAACCGGTTTATTTCGACCCCATTGGCGCATGGCATCACCCACCTTGGGCGGCTCAATCTTAATCACTTCTGCCCCATGGTCTGCCATCAGCTGCCCGCAAAATGGCCCTGCAATCAGCTGGCCCATTTCAATCATCCGCAAACCGTCTAGTGATCCTTTGCCCATAATTGTCGTCTCTTTTACGCTCAGTACTTGGAAAATCGGGCCTCTTAGTACAGCTTAGAACCCGGAAGCCACCTCAAAACTTCGCGAGGATGGCTGTTTATGCCTAATCATGTATACAAATCGAATTCAGAATTGTATACAATTTTGCGAAGAAAGAATGAAGGGTCAGGTCCCGAATGAACCGGAATACAGTCTCCATCGTTGAAGTGGGTGCGCGCGATGGATTGCAAAATGAACCAGAGGTCATTGCAACCGACGTAAAACTGGCGTTGATCAATCGCATGATGATTGCTGGGGTTAAACGTATTGAAGTGGCAAGCTTTGTTCACCCCAAGCGCGTACCACAGATGGCAGATGCGGAAGCCGTTATCGCCGCCCTGCCTGATCGCAAAGATGTTTCTTATATAGGACTGGTTTTAAACAAACGCGGGGTCATGCGCGCGCTTGAAACACGGGCAGGAAATAAACGCGGCGTGGACGAAGCAGGCTGTGTGGTGGTTGCCACCGACACCTTTGGCCAGAAAAACCAAGGCCAAACCATCGAAGAAGGCGTAAGAGAAAATCAGGAAATGATCCGCCTTGCTAAATCCGAAGGGCTAAAGGCGCAGATCACAGTGTCCGCGAGCTTTGGTTGTCCCTTTGAAGGGGATGTGCCACCTGGACAGGTTTTGGACATCATCAAACGCGTGGCCGAAGCAGAGCCCGAAGAAATCGCGCTTGCCGACACCATCGGTGTTGCTGTGCCGGGTCAGGTCCGTGATCTGGTCGGCCAGGTTAAAGATGCACTGCCTCATATTCGTTTACGCGCGCATTTCCATAATACGCGCAACACGGGTATCGCCAATGCACTGGCCGCTTATGAAGCTGGCTGTGAGGTGCTTGATTCCAGTGTTGGCGGCCTGGGCGGCTGCCCCTTCGCACCAAAAGCCACCGGCAATATTGCCACGGAAGACCTGCTTTTCATGCTGCATCGTTCCGGCATTGAAACTGGTGTGGACCTGGACCAGGTCATTGACACCGCAAACTGGTTCGAAGGCCAAATGGGTCGAAAAGTCCCGTCCATGGTTTCAAAGGCCGGGAATTATCCAAAACAACAAACAGATCATTGCGTCTGACTATTGGGGAGGCACTTTATGTCATATCGCTTAGGCGTGGATGTGGGCGGGACTTTCACAGACCTGCTTCTCATCGATGAAGAAAATGGCCAAAGCTTTCGAGATAAAGTGCCCTCAACACCCCATGACCCTTCTGTCGCTGTGGTAGAAGGGTCAGCCAAAATCTGCGCTGCCGCAGGCGTATCACCAGATCAAATTCGTTATTTTCTGCATGGCACAACCGTTGCGACCAACGCCGTTCTTGAACATAAAGTGGCGAGGGTCGGCCTGGTCACAACCGATGGCTTTCGTCATATTTTGCAAGTCGCCCGATCTCTGGTTCCCGGCGGATTGGCCGCCTGGATTATCTGGCCCAAGCCCAAACCCATGGCACCGCTGGAATGCACAATTGAAGCCGATGAGCGTATGGACGCCCAAGGCAATATAGTCCGCCCGTTGAATGAAGAGAAATTGCGACAAAGCCTTATTCAATTGCGCGATGAGGAAAATATCGAAGCGCTGACCATCAGCTTCATGAACAGCTATATCAATCCCAGCCACGAGAAACAGGCCGCCGAAATCGCAGCAGAAATTTTCCCAGACCTGCCCATCACCATTTCCAATGATATCTTGCCGGAAATGCAAGAATATGAGCGCACGCTGACAACTGTTGCCAACAGCGCTGTCCGCCCCGCCGTTGCCCGTTATGTGGCGAATTTAAAAGACGAATTGGATAAATGGGGCATGACGGGGAAGATCAATCTTTTACGCTCTGATGGCGGGTTGATGTCGGCGGAAAAATCAAGACAGGCCCCTGTGAACCTTCTCATGTCTGGCCCTGCCGGTGGTGTTTCCGGTGCGCTCTGGGTCGCAAAAGCGGCGGGGTTTGAAAACATCCTCACCCTGGACATGGGCGGCACATCAACAGACGTGGCGTTAATTGAACATGGGGAGCCGAGGTTGCGCCGTGAGACATCCGTTGGTGATTTAACCGTCCGTGCCTCATCCCTCGATATTATGACAGTGGGTGCCGGTGGTGGCTCTATCGCCCATGTGCCTGAACTGACCAAAGCGCTGCGCGTTGGCCCTGAAAGCGCTGGCGCTGTCCCTGGTCCTGTGGCTTATGGAAAAGGTGGGGAATTGCCGACAGTAACTGACGCCAATGTCGTTTTGGGCTATCTGCCTGAAGCCTTATTGGGTGGCACTTTCAAACTGGATGTGGAAGGAGCCAAACGCGCCGTACAATCCATTGCGGACGCACTGGGCATTGGGCTTTATGAGGCAGCAGCGGGCATTATCGACATCGTGAATGAGAATATGTTTGGTGCATTACGTCTGGTGTCCGTCCAACAGGGCTATGATCCGCGCGATTTTGCGCTCATGCCCTTTGGCGGCGCGGGGCCACTTCATGGCAATGCCTTAGGCGCTTTGATGCAAAGCTGGCCTGTTCTTGTCCCGCCCTCCCCTGGCGTTTTATGCGCTTATGGCGATGCAACCACACGGCTTCGCGTGGAAGCCCAGCGTAGTTTCAACAAGACCGCACCCCATACTTCCGACGAAGAACTTCTCACGCTTATGAAGGACATCGCTGCTGATGTAAGTGCCGAGCTTGAAGATGAAGGTGTCGCTGTAGAGGGTCAAGAACTGCGTTTCGAAATTGATATACGCTACACCGGCCAGGCCTTTGAAGTGCCTTTACCTGTCAAATTGGAAAGCTTCTCCATGGCAGCACTGACAAAGGCCTTTGATGAAGAGCATGAACGGCTTTTCACCTTCAATCTGGATGTCCCCCATGAATTTGTGAACGTGCGCGCCGCAGCCCTTGGCAAACCGGCCCAGGTTCAGCCAGCGAAAATCGAAAATGGCAATGGTGACCCGACCCAAGCCAAAATTCGTGACCATGATATGTGGGTCGGAGATAAAATGGCTAAAGGTCAAGTCTATGACCGAGCGAAATTACGTGCAGGCGATAAAATTCCAGGCCCCGCCATCGTCGTTGAAATGGATTCCACAACATTGATTCTCGCAGGCCATATGGGTGAAGTAGATGAATATGGAAACATTCTAATTACGCCATATAGTTGAATTGCAAATGCAATTCAACGGAGGTTAAAATGAATATTTTAAAAATAAAATCTATTGCCGCAATCACCGCAGTAATTGCGGCGTTTATATCAGTGCCCGTTCAGGCAGAGCAGGTTGGGAATCTTCATATCGGCTATGTTTATCAGGTTCATAACGAAGACTCATTTGACATTCACCTACCTGAGCGACCCAATGATTGCGGATCAAGCCTGTATCGAGTTCGCGATGCAAGCCCTGTCATCCTGGAGCGAAAATTCGCCATAGCGATGGCCGCATTATTATCAGACAAGCGGATCAGATTTAACGAAACAGACACATGTGACGGCAATCGCATGCTGGTCAGCTGGATCAGAATTCTTAGGAATTAAAGTGAACGCAACGGGGAAAGGCATGCCTGCACATAATACTGAAACCAATAGCGCGCTCTTCGCGCACAGATATGTCAATTCCATTTGTTTTGAGCGGCCAAATAGCTGGAGCAGGCGAATTTGCAAATACCTTGATCACGCAAAACACGATATGATTGATTTGCATAATCAATAATCAATCAGGAGGAAAAGTTGAAAAAATTTAATCCATATATCGTTGCATTGCTTGTTTTCACATCCACTTCCCTGCCCTTCATACCCGCTACGGCAGGTGACGTAGGACCAGTAAAACTAAATTACGTTTACCAGCTCGACAGCCCAGATTCTTTTGATTTCCGTGTTTTAGGACGGACAACAAGCTGCGGCAGCACTCTGTATCGAATTCAGAATACTGATGCAGCAGTTCTAGATCGAAAATTCTCAATAGCGATGAGCGCACTCCTTGCTAACAAAGACGTCGAGTTTTTCGAAAAAGACGTTTGCACAGGCGGCCGCATGCTCGTCGGTTGGATTAGAATTCGTGAGTAGATAACAGCAAAGGATGAGGGTTCGGCATGTCTTTACACACAATTGAAGCCAGTATTATCTTCAAACACAGCGATATCGAGCCCTCAGTTTTTGAACTTAGGCAGCTGTTCATGAGCCGAACGCATCGAAGCTTTGAATAATGAACACAGAAAACTAGGGAACCCCCAAGAGAGACTAGCATCACCCTTGTTTTAAGCTAAAGGAACAAGCACACGGATCAGATAGTTTAGGAATATTCCTTTCAGACAAATCTCATTATGGTTGATTTGCATACTCAAAAAATCAACCAGGAGGTTAAATTGAATAGATTGAATTTACATATTGCGACGCTTTTTTCCGTAATACTAACAATATTCCTCAGCTTGCCAGCAGAGGCACAAGAGATTGCAAACAGGCAGAGAATAAACTTCATATATCAATTGGATGATTATGATTCATTTGAAATAAAAATAGATGCACGGCGGCACGACTGTGGTTCGACCTTTTATAAAATCAAGCACGACAATGCGATAGTGCTGGAACGGAAGTTTTCCATGACCATGAGTGCCCTGCTCGCGCACAGAGAAATCACCTTTAAGGAAGAAGGTGTTTGTGAAGGTAACCGTATGATGGTTGGCTGGATTAGAATTCACGATTAGAAAGAGACGGAGGAAGACATGCCTGCACATATTATTGAAGCCAATAGCGCATCTTTCACGCACAGGGATGTCGACCCCATTACTTTGGATATCATTGAGAATGCGTTACGGAACGCGCGCATTGAAATGGATGCCACGATCTTCCGCACAGCCATGAGCCCAGGCATTCGCGAGCAAGGGGATTGTTTCCCTTTGATCGCCGATCATAAGGGGCGCATGGTTGTGGGGCAGTTCGGTTCCTTCATTACTGGGTTTTTAAACGCCTATGAAGGGGAAATTGAAGACGGGGATATGATTTGGCTGTCCGACCCCTATAGCTGCGAAGGGGCTGTCAGTCATAATAATGACTGGCTCATCCTGCTCCCCATATTCCGCGAGGGGCGCTTAATCGCCTGGGCGTCCAATTTCGGCCATCAAACAGATATTGGTGGGAAAGTTCCAGGCTCCCTACCCACTGACGCAACTTCCATTTTTGAAGAAGGCGTACGCATCCCACCGGTTAAAATATTCAAACAAGGGGTGTATCAACAGGATTTGGTCGACCTTGTCATTCACCAGGTTCGAATGCCTGCCTGGTGCCGGTCTGATTTAAATGCATTGATTGCCGCTTGCCGCATGGCAGAACGCCGGGTGCATGAAATGTGCGATCGCTTTGGCGATGATGTCTATGTTTCTGCGACGGAGGAATTGCTGGAGCGCAACCACCGCGCCATGAAGCATTTGATCAGCACATCCATTGGTGAAGACCCCGTCAGTTTTGAAGATTTCATCTGTGACGACGGCGTGGGCTTTGGCCCTTATAAAATCAAATGCACCATGTGGCGCGAAGGCGATAAAGTCATTTTGGACTTTGACGGCACCGATCCTCAATCCGCCGCCAGCATCAATTTCTATCTGAATGAGAATATGTTCAAGATGTTCTTCGGCATCTATATGATCATGGTCTTTGACCCGCAAATTCTCTTCAATGACGGTTTTTATGATCTGGTCGATGTACGCATTCCAGAAGGCACGCTGTTAAAGCCCAAATTCCCCGCAGCTCTATCTTGCAGGACACATGCTCTGGGCCGGATTTTCGATATTCTGGGCGGGCTATTGGGTCAGAAAACACCGGAATTTCTCAATGCGGCTGGTTTTTCTTCGAGCCCTCACCTCATGTATTCCGGTTTTGATAAGCAAGGTGAGTGGTTCCAACTGTTCCAAATCGGCTTTGGCGGCATTCCAGGGCGGCCAATGGGTGACGGTCCGGACGGGCATAGCCTGTGGCCAGGTTTCACCAATGTCCCCAATGAATTTTTAGAGAAATATTTCCCCATGCGCATTGAACGCTATGAAGCCTGGGCGGATTCAGGTGGGGCTGGCCTGCATCGTGGCGGCAATGGCATTTGGATGACCTATCGCTTTTTAGAAAGCGGAACCATTTCCATCCATGATGATCGCTGGTTCACCTATCCCTGGGGCGTGAATGGTGGGGAGCCCGGCGCGCGGGCCACAAAGATTCTTGAAAATGCCCAAGGCGAAAAAAAGGTTATCGGCAATAAGATTGACGATATTCACGTGAATGAAGGCGATCTTCTTCATTATGTCACCTGGGGCGGTGGCGGCTGGGGTGACCCGTTGGAACGTGATCCGGAACTGGTCAGCCTTGAAATCAGACAAGGCCTCATCACCCCTGAAGGCGCTAAAAGCTATGGTGTGATAGCGGATGAAAAAGGCGTTGTCGATCAGGCCGCGACAGCTCGGCTGCGCGCCCAGATCAAAGAGGACAGAGGCGCATTGCCTTTGTTCAACTTTGGCCCGGATGTGGAGGACCTTCGCGCCCGCAGCCTGGAAGAAACAGGTCTGGAAGCGCCCAAACAACCAGTTTGGTAGGTTAGAAAGACAGGCGAACACCACCGCGTACAGTCAAGGGCGTCGCACGGGTGATTAATCCCGTGCCAGAAATTGCTGATTCAATCTCTGTATCTGTGAGGTTTTCACCGGCCACATAAAGATTGATTCCCGCGCTGATATCATAGCTCGCACGCGCATCCAGCGCCACATAACCATCAAGCACCCTTTGATTTAAATCATCATCAAATTGCCGCGTGGAAAAGCGCAATGCTGTACCCAGTCTTAAGCTGCTTATATGTTCATAGACGACTGATATACGCCCTCGATGTCTGGGGACCTGTATCAGGCGGTTGCCAATCAGGTCGGGCGCATTATCCGCACGTTTTATCCGCGCATGGCTATAGCCATAGGACATATCACCACTGAACCCCTGGCCTAAATCCACATGGGCGCTTAATTCCACCCCATCAACACGAACACGCTCAACATTCTGGCGCTGACGCAGGGAGCCACCATTTGGCACAAAACCAGCCACAGGGAAAAACCCTGGACCTTGCGCCAAAGTGATATTGCCAATGGCGTCATGAACCCAATTGGTAAACCAGGTCGCGCTTAGCTTAACCGAAGACAGCGGTTCAAATTCAACACCCGCTTCTATGCCGCGTAAACGCTCCGGGCGTAAATCCGCATTGGCTTCTGTAATATCATTGACCACACGAAATGGGCGATGCAGCTCGTTTAAAGTGGGCACGCGAAAGCCTGTATAGCCTGCCGTGCGCAACCTTAATGCAGGGGTCGCCTGATAAGAGAGGCCCACACGGCCGCTTGCACGCCAGTCAGACTGATCTTCAACATCCACATCAAGCAGCTGCGCACCATCAGCCAGATCAAATTCATTCCGCACGCCATTGGAGTTGCGCCAACGGTCAAGACGAACGCCGCCCGTCACAGACCATTGTTCAACCACCTGCCATCCATGCTCAAAGGACAAGCCGCCAATGAATTGGTTGCCGCCCGCTTCCCGGCGGCGGGTGAAGCCTGCACCCAGATTACGGAAACGCTCATTGGTCTCGCCTTCTGCCCAACGGACATCTGCAGATAAGCGGCTTTCATGGCCTTTGGCCCAGGGAAGTCTCAAATCACCGCGCACGCCAAGGGCACGGGAGGGGACATCAAATTGGTCCAGCACCGGGCGGGATGTCGTCCGGTTATCTCTGACACTTACAAAAGTCTGCGCAAATTCTCTTTCCTGGCCATAGACCACCAGGGACCAGGACGGCCTTTCGCCTGCTCCGTCATGAGTTAGGCGCAGGCTGGCTTCCAGCGCTTCTGTTTCATTGGGTGCGAGTTCATTGCCATTCACCCGCTCATCCACAAAAGCTGCGAAACGTCCGGCGAATATGGTGTCTTCCCCCAGAGGCATGGCAAAGTCCAAGGCCCCACCATAGTGATGAGAGCTTGCAGGCACATCCACAAGGCCGCGCTGATCTTCGGGCAGAAAATGAAAGCCGTCTTCGCGGCCACCAAAACCCAGGATACGTACACCCACATCACCAAGTTGGAATCCCGCCAATGCAGACCCCTGGAAGAAACCGCGATTACCCCCTACCGCATCCACACTCAGGCCTTGAGACGCAGATTTGCTTTGCAGGTCAATCACCCCAGACAAAGCACCCGCACCAAAAGGGCCCGCGCCACCGCCTTGATAAATACGCACGGCATCTAAAGCCTGCTGCGGCAAGGCAGACCAGAAGACCCATCCACCAAAAGGATCATTTTGCGGCACACCATCCAGCAAAATCAGCGTCCGGCCCGCTCCATTTGGGCCAAGCCCTCGTAAAGTCGCACCCTGCGTGGTAGGGTTAGCGGTCCGGCTATCTGCCCGACGGAATAACGAAAAGCCTGCAATCCCGCTTAAACTCGCATCCAAACGGGGAGTAGCGGAGTTGTCCAGATAGCTCGCGTCAATTTCCGTTACGCCATAAGCCTGCTCATATAGCGGCGCATCCAGGCGCGGGGCGGTGATAATGATTTCCTCCTGTGCAAAGGACACAGTGGAAGGCAGGGCAATGGTCAAGGCATAAAGCGAGGTTTTAAGGGCGCGCACTATGTAAGTCTTCTTCTGTGAGTGAGGGGGGAATATCGGCAAATTCCTGCCGGATATAATTTAATATGGCTGCCAATTCCGCATCGCTTAGCTGGTCAAATCCAGGCATCAGGCCTGAAAATTCACTTTCATAACCAGCGTCATCCGGCGAATTTCCATTTAATACCCAATGGCTTAAAGTAGAGGGATCACCGGCAACAACCGCACTGTCCACCAAAGGCGGATTTATAAAAGGTACCCCATAGCCATCGGCCTGATGGCAGGTTGCGCAATGGTCTTCATAGAGGCTTTTGCCATCTTCCGCCAAAGAGATATGAGGGAATAACGCGGCAACAGCAATCAGCGCCTTACTTACCCACATAAGTCACTTTCCAGATTTTGCCCTTTAAAGAATCTGCGATGAACAATGCACCATCCCGGCCCACAGCCAGTCCCATTGGTCGAGCAGCGGCGTCTCTTGGGCTTTTTAAAATATCCGCGCCTTTAAAGCCATCTGCGAATATCTCCCAATCCCCGGCTGGTTTTCCAGACTTCATCGGCACAAAGGCCACATTATAGCCGCCCTGGGGCAATGGCGCCCGGTTCCAAGAGCCATGAAAGGCGATGAACACACCATTTCTATATTTTTGAGGGAAAGCATCATGGCCATAGAAAATCATGTCATTCGGCCCCCAATGGCCAGGAAAGGCGACCAGAGGTGGCATAAATTCACCTTGTGCGTCCATCTTTCCATCACCACCATATTCAGGTGCTTGAAGCCGCGCCCCCTGCTCCACATCATAATAGCTGTAAGGCCAGCCATGATCGCTGCCATTTGAAGCGCGATGGACCTCCTCCGCCGGGTTTTCTGCATTATCGCGGTCATTATAAAGGTCGGGGAATAACTGGCTCAACTGATCCCGCCCGTGTTGCGCGAAATATAAAGCGTCGCTGTGTTTATCCCAGGCCAAAGCAACAGCATTGCGGATACCTGTCGCATAGCGGGCTGCTTGTTTCTGGTCCTGCCCCGGCTTCTCCGCATCAAATTTCCAGATACCGGCCTGCTGGTCCAATTGAGGGCAAGGAGACAGGCCCCGCGACCCTTTGGTCCGCGCCCGTTCCTGACAGGCATTAGACGGCGCACCGACATTCACATACATCCCGCCACTTCCATCAAAGGCCAGTGTTTTTGCCGCATGTTGGCGCTGCTCCGGGAAACCTGTGGCAATGACTTCAAAGGCGCCTTGAGGGACTAAGTCGTCACCTAAAGGAATGCGCAGCACTTCTAAATTCGTGCCGAAATATAAATGCCCATGGGCAATTTCAATCCCCGTACCTTGAAGATCACCAAAAGAGGCCTTTTCATCCACGACCCCGTCACCATCACGATCACGCAATGCGACAATTCCATGACCATCCTTTTGCCGCCGCAGCGCTATATAAAGATCCTGTCCATCTTCCCCATAAGGCCGTGCAGCGATATGGCGGGCAAAGCCCAGGTCATCAGCAAAGACCTCAGCCTTGAACTCATCAGGGACTGTGATGCCGGTGTCTTGCGCATGAGCAGCGAGCGGCATATATAGCGCTAAGCAAAGAGGCAAAAGGGCGTGTCGCATAAGGGCAATCCTTTTCAATTTTTGCATCTTAAACACATAGGGCCTAGAGCTATCCATGCCAAGCAACAATGGAGTGAATTCAATGTTCAATGATAGAAAAGACACAGTGACTTTGCTTCAAACCAGACGGTCATCAAAGGCCAGAAATCTCATTGCGCCCGGCCCCGATAAAGTAGAATTAAGACAGATTCTGGAAATTGGCATGCGGGTCCCCGATCACGGCAAACTTGCCCCGTGGCGTTTTGTCGTGGTGGAAAAAGATGCCCAAGCCGCTTTAGGCGACGCTGCAGCCAAAGCTTATTTCAAAGAAAAGCCCGATGCTTCCGACTTGGAGCTTGAAGCGATCAAAAGCTTCCCCTCGCAGGCGCCCGTCGTGGTGATTGTCTTGTCCCGGCTTAATACCGCCCGTTCCATACCGGAATGGGAACAACGGCTGTCCGCGGGCGCTGCATGCCAGAATATGATGATTGCCGCCCATGCCCTTGGTTATCTTGGCAGTTGGTTGACCGGGTGGTCGGCCTATTCAGATGATGTTGTTCGTATAGTTGGCGGTGAAGACGGGGATAAAATAGCCGGGTTTTTGTTTTTCGGAAGTTCGGACCATGGATTATCTGAACGCCCACGGCCCGACTTTGATGAGATTGTGAGCTATTACAGCCCCAAATAATCCAGAAAACTCACCGCAGCACGATCATGCCAGGCCGCACGCCCATTTCGGTCATGAAAGCCGACATGACCGCCCGACGTGGGAAGCGTCATATGACTGTCCTTCGCAAGAACCGGGCGTAAGGCTTCATAGCTGTGAACCGGTATCCACGGGTCATCTGCGGCATGGATCATCAAACAAGGTATTTTGATATTCGGGACAAATATTTGCGCGGAATTTTTCGCATAATAATCCTGCGCATTTTGAAACCCGTGCAACGGTGCGATTACTTCTTCATCAAAGCCATAAATCGTTTCAACTTTACGCACCGCATCCTTCAAATCCGAAGGTAATTGCGTTGATAGCGCGTCTTCTCTCATCGCTTTAATCAAGTGGCGATGATAGACTTTGTTCCGCCAATGATGAATGCGTTCCTGTGCGGCATTCAGGTCAACTGGCGCTGACACAGAAACCACAGCCTTAACCAGGCCATCCCCCAGACCTTCCCCGGCAAATTTAAGGGTCATATTGCCGCCCAGAGAAAAGCCCATGATGATGACGCCTTGAGAAGAAATATCCGCAGGCAATCCCGATATGATATCCCTCAAATCTTCTGTTTTTCCGGCATGGCTGAGCTTTCTACACAAAGGCAGTTCCGGTCCCGCCGCGCGCATATTCAGCCGTACCACATGGTGGCCGCGGCTTAGGAAAACGGCAGCACTATTCACCATATAATCAGATGCAGCAGAGCCGGTTAACCCGTGGACCAAGGCAATGGCAGGCTTGTTTTCTCCAGCTTTTACCCGGTGAATGACCGCCGATATCTGATCCCCGCTTTCATCGCTGAATGGGATTTTAATCTCTTGCCCCGGCCATTGGGAAAGGGGCGCAGACAGCCCGATCAATTTATTGCGCAATGTCTGCAAATCGCCCCCGAACCAGGGGGCACGAGGGCGAAAAGCGTCTATCTCAAATGGCAGGTCCATCGCCTATTCCGCGGCTTCCTGAGCGCCCAGCTGACTTTGATATTGTTCACCTCTGAACCAAGCCAATGTGCGATGTTTCCAACCGAAGCCAAGGCTGTAGACACAAGGAACCAGGATCAATGTCACCGTGGTTGCAAAGCCAACACCAAAGGCCAGGGAAATCACCATTGGAATAAGGAATTGCGCCTGGATAGAGGTCTCTGACATGATTGGTACCAAGCCGATAAAGGTCGTGATGGATGTCAAAATAATCGGCCGGAACCGATCACGCGCCGCCGTTCGCAACGCATCCATGACTGAAAACCCTTCATCCGATCGCAAGGCATTCACCCGATCAATCAACACCAGATTATCATTCACGACAACACCGGCTGCCGCCACAATTCCAAGGAAAGAGAACATCGCCAGGTCCATTCCCATGACCAGATGGCCTATGATGGCACCCGTAAAGCCGAAAGGAATGGCTGTCAGGATAATCAAGGGCTGACCATAAGACCGGAAAGCAATCGCCAGCAGGACATACATCGCACCAATTGCAATTAACATGTTGCGCAACAGGCTGCCGGTGAATTCCTGCTGATCAACACTATCCCCGTCCAAAGCAAAGTCCACCTGTGGGAAGCGCTCCCGAAGTTCTGGCACACGGCTTGTGATGATATTTCCCATCACCTCGCCAGGTGAGGCACCAGTCCGGCGCATCTCAGCTGTGATAACGGCAACGCGTTGGCGGTCCACACGCTCAATCTGCGTATGGCCCTGGTCGTAACGGGCATCAGCGACAGCTTCGAAAGGTACCTCTGTCCCCTCACCAATCCGCACACGCAGGTCCTGGAGGGAGTCAACAGATTCCCGTGTCTCCTTAGGATAGCGCACCATGACACGAACATCATCTTTACCGCGCGGAATACGCTGGGCCTCTGCGCCGAAAAAGCCTTGGCGAACCTGATTGGCCAGGTCAGCCAGGCCCAGCTGCAGGCTTTGCGCCTGCGCATCAAGGTCAAGAATAATTTCCCGGCGGCCGCTGCTTAAGCTGTCGCGGATATCATAGACACCGCTATAGGTTGACAGCTCTTCTTTCAATGCGGAAACAGCCTCATCCAACTGGTCCAAATCCGCGGACGCCAATTGGAACTGAATAGGCTTTCTAAAATCCCCAAAGGATGACGAGAATTTAATCTCATCTGCCTCTGGCAAGGCACCCAGCTCTTTCCGCCAGCGATTTGCAAAAGCCTGCGCAGATGCATCTTCGCTTTCGGTTTTTTCCAATATCGCCCAGCCTTGGAGGCTATTCCCATTGGCAATGGTCAAAAGCGATTTCAACGGCGTCTCGCCCGTTTCCTCTCCTATCATCGCCGATGCGCGATTGGCCGCAGCTTCAAGCTTGGTAATCGTGTCTTCGGTTTTCGAAAAGGCCGCCCCCTCGGGCATATTAATTGTCGAGAAAACAAAATCTGCCTGAATATTCGGGAAGAAGGACACGCGCATCCAACCGCCACCAACGACTGCGACAGTCAGGCCGAAGATGACAATAAAGGTCACAAGGGTCAGCCCGCGCCACTGAAGTGCTTTATCCAAAACAGGAGCATAGAATTTCTCAGCAAATCGCTGCATCCCTCGGGCCAGGCTTTGCTGGGCCTTCTGCAAACGCGCCAACCGCCCGGGTTTCAGCTCTTTTTCCGGCTTTAGACTGGACAGATGAGATGGCAATATCAGCATGGATTCAATCAGAGAAAAGACCAGCGCCGCGATCACCACATAGGGGATTTGCTGGGCCACATCCCGCCAGTTTCCTGGCACAAACAACATTGGCATGAAGGCCAGGATTGTTGTGGTCACAGCGAAAAACACAGGTTTGGAAACGGATTGCGCGCCCAAGGTTGCACCATGGATTTTGCGCACCCCGCGTTCATTCATGGAGTGAATACTTTCCCCGACAATGATTGCATCATCGACGACAATCCCAAGCACCATTAGAAAGGCGAACAAGGAAATCATGTTCAAAGACACGCCAAACCAAGGCAGAACCCAGATCGTTCCCACAAAGGCGATGCCGATACCGGCCGCCACCCAAAAGGCAACTGCAGGACGCAGGAAAAGCAAAAGCACGACAAAGACCAGAACCAGACCACCAATGCCGTTTTCAAGCAATAAGCGCAAGCGGTCACTGAAGGTTTCAGACCGGTCATCCAAAATGTCAACTGCCATACCATCCGGCAATCTGGGGGCCAGTTCATCCAGATAGGCGCGAATGGCGGCAGATGTTTCCACAACATTGGGGTCTGCCGTTACGAAAGCCTCAATCAATGCGGCTGGCTTCCCATTATAGCGCGAAATCAGATCGGCTTCCTGAAAGCCATCAATCACCTTCGCCACATCCGCAACACGAATGATGGTTCCATCATCCCGGCGCAAGACTGCAATCTGTTCAAAATCAGACGCCGTATAGGCTTGGCCCCGCGTCCGCAGCGTCACAGTCCCCGCTTCGGAACGAATGCTCCCAGCTGGCAGGTTTAATGAATTTGACCGCACAGCCCGTACAATATCATCAAAGCTTAAGCCATAACGGCGCAGCGCAACTTCCTCGACTTCAATCGCAACTTCATAGGGAAGAACAGCCTGGACATTCGCTGTATCCACCTCTCTTAAGGCCGCGAGATCATCTCGGATATTTTCCGCAACCCGCTTTAACGTCTTTTGATCCACATCTCCGTTCAAGGTCAATTGCATGACCTGAACGCGGCGCACGCGTTCAGAGACGATCGGCCGTTCAGCTTCCGTTGGAAATGTATTGATGCCGTCCACACGGGATTTAACGTCGTTCAAAAGCTTTCGCGTATCAAAGCCGTTTTGAACTTCCATGGTGACCGTGCCGCTGCCTTCACGCGCGATGGAACGGATTTTCTTGATACCATCCAGATCGGAAACGGCTTCCTCAATACGAATGAGAATCCGGTCCTCAACCTCTTCCGGTCCTGCTCCCCGATAAGGGACGGAGACTTCAACTGTGTCCGACGTCCGTGGCGGAATGAATTCGCGGTTAATTGCGGGATAGGTAAAAACACCCCCCACAAGGATCACCAACATCAATAAATTGGCGGCAACGCTGTTATTGGCGAACCACCCGATTATTCTGTTCATGGCTGACCTCCACCAACAGATGAAGCGGCGGCATTTAACTGCACATCATCTTCCAGAACCTGAACAGTCATCCCATCCACCGGATTTTCCAACGTGGAGGACATAACACGCTCACCTTCCCTCAATCCGTCTCTGATATAAGCGGCAGTCGCATTGGACTGCAGCACTGTCACAGTGCGAAACTCAAGTGTGTTGTCATCTTTCACAATGATGAGCTGATTTTGCTCTTTCAAGGCCTGGCGCGGAAGGGCAAAGACGTTTTTATAAGCTTTTCCTTTGATGTCTGCTTCGACAAATAAGCCGACAGACAAAGGCGCGCGATCTTTATCCTGGCCATTCAGCCCAAAGGGGTCTTCAACTTCTGCCACCGCATATAAAACGCGGCTGCGTGGGTCAATTGCCCCCTCTGTCCGATAGATACGAGCCGGCCATTCATGATATTCGCCGGCAAATCTGGCTTTCAAAGTTACTTCGACAGGCGGAATATCCAAATGCGGGCTATGCGGCAGGCCAAGATATCCGATTTGCCGATCTGTCAAAGGCAGACGAACTTCGACCACGTCCGTTGCATAAATCCGGCCCAAGACACTACCAGGCGTTACATATTGCCCGATATCCACATTTTTCTGCCGAACACGACCTGCGAAAGGTGCGCGAATGACTGTGCGCTCCAAATCCAGACGGGCATCATCCAATTGCGCTTGAGCTGCGGCCATCTGAGCGCGTGCTTCTGCCAATTGCGGTTCCCGCAGGACCAGAGGTGTCGGCTCACCTTCCTCTCCCAGCTGCACCCAATCGCGGCGCGCCTGTTCCCCTTCGGCCTGTTCCAAGGCCAGACGTTGCCTTGCACTTGCCAGCTCAGCTTCCGCCCGCGTGACAGCGAATTTATAATCTCTGGGCTCAATGCGGATAAGCACGTCGCCTTTTTTAAAGAAACCACCAGCAAGAAAGCCATCTGCCACATTGATTATTTTACCGGCGATTTCGGGTACCAGATCAATTTCACGCTGCGGCGTGACACTGCCTTGCGCATCCACATTGACCTGAATATCAGAAGACACTGCCTTTACGACATGAACGGCTGGGACAGGGATATCAACCTCTTGGCGCTCCGGCTTTGGTTTTCCGGTAAAAACCGCAAAGATCAAAATCAGCCCAAGGGCAAAAGCCCCGAATGTCACGAGTTTTCTTTTTGTCGCTTTTGTCATTGTGCCAGTCCGTTGAGCTCAAAAGGAGTGTCAGCCGCTTCAAACGGGCCTCCCAAGGCTAAATGTAATTGTACCCGATTATTCACCCTTGCACGCAGCACATCCAGATATTGGCTTTGTGCGTCCAGATAGCGCCGCTGCGCATCCAATAAATTCAACAAGGGCGAAATCCCTCGGGCATATTGCTGTTCTGCCAGCGTCTCCGCAGCTTGCGCCTGCTGGGCCGCATCTCGCAAATGGGTCACCTGCTCTGCCAAATAGACCTCAGCCGCCAAAGTATTTTCCACTTCTTCAAAGGCCCCGAGCAAGACACCTGCGTAATTTGCCAGTCGTTCATCCCGGCGCGCATCTTCCAGCCGGACCGTCGCCCGCAACTGCCCGCCTCGGAATATCGGCTGGCTGATATTTGTCGCCAGATTATAAACCAGGTCGGATAAACTCCTAAATTGTCGGAAGGTTTCCGTGCGATTCCCTGCTGTAACTGTAAGAGATAATTGCGGCAACAATGCCCGCCTGGCAGCAGCATAGCGATAGTCCGCAGAAATCAACCGTGCTTGAGCCGCTTGAACATCCGGCCGCCGCCCTAAAAGTTCGGACGGCAATCCTGTGGGCACCGCGTCCATAAATTCAGGGAGGTGTTCATCAGCTTCCAATGCGGCTTGAGGATAGCGTCCAACAAGGACTTCCAGTGCGCGCTGCGCCTGTTCAAACTCATTCTGGCGACGGGTCAATAAAGACCGGGCCGAGGCAAGATTGGATTCCGATAAATAAACATCCAATGCTGTCGTAATCCCCCGCGCATAACGGGACCGCACAATAGCGTTTGAACGTTCAAAGCTCCCTACCCGGGTTTGCGCCAGATCCAATTGCTGCTGTGCTGTTGTCAAAGCGAACCAGGATTGCGCCACCTGCCCTGCTAAAGATAAACGTGCGTTCACCAAATCCGCTTCCGCGGCGACGCTATCACTATAAGCGGCTGCGTCCTGAGCGGCTAACCGCCCCCAGACATCCAATTCCCAGTTCAAACGCCCGGACAGATTGAAATTCGATTGTCGCACGCTGGCTGTCGCACCTGTTGGGCCGGTAAAACGGCTTTGCAGGCGGTTAAAATCAAAGGCCGCATCCAATGTCGGAAGCCTGGCTGCCCCGGCGATTGTCAATTGCGCTTGCGCCTGGTTCAATCGCGCCGCCGTTGCCAGCAAATCGGGGTTCAGCGTCATCGCCTCATCAATCACAGCGCGCAGCTGTGGGCTTGCAACATCCTCCAACCAATTCTCATAAAGGTCATTGCCTGAGGTTTGCGAAGCTGCAAATTGGTCCGGCACAGCCAGACCCAGGTCTGCATCACGGTCCACCTTGGCTGGCGTACAGGCCGCACTCAACACAACAAGTGTCAGTGCCGTCATCATTTTTATATGGCGTGAATAGCCTTGCAATTTCAGCCCCTTAAATTCTCAACCAATTGCGCCCGTATTTATACTTTGAATTTCAAATAATGTATTTTTTGAGGCAAACAAGCCAAACTATGCGACGAAATGAAAATAACCGGCTGGCCATTGCCAACACATAAGGTCACCCTATAATGGCGCACAAAATGATTACAGGACTTATACTATGAAATCTTCGGGGCGGATGACACTCACCTCTCTCATCATGTCAGGAATTTTAGCATTTCCCATGACACATTCCAACGCACAAAGCAGCGCGGAACCTTTAACAGTTGAACGGGTCTATGCCAGTCCCAACCTAAATGGGTCCAGCCCGGCGCGCTTAAGCTTTTCCCCAGATGGCGAAGTTGCAGCTTTTTTAAAAGGCAAAGAAGACGATGCACAGCAACTGGATCTTTGGTCTTATGACGTGGCCAGTGGCCAGACGAGATTACTGGTCGACAGTCGTACCCTGGAACCCGAAGACTTTGAATTGTCCGAAGAGGAAAAAGCAAGGCGGGAACGTCAGCGCATCCGGTCCCGCGGCATTGTTGAATTTAGCTGGGGTCCAGACGCCTCCAGCCTCCTTATTCCCTCAGCCGGCGATATCTTTCACGTGGGTCTGGGGGATGGCGACCCTGACGTGCGTCAGCTTACAAAATCCGACGCTTTTGAAACGGACAGCCGTTTATCGCCAAATGGCACTTATGCCTCCTTCATTCGCGATGGCGCCCTTTGGGTCGTGGACGTGGAAAAAGGCAAAGAAAAACGCCTGAGCCCAAAGGCCAAAGGCGCTGTTAAATACGGTGTGGCTGAATTCGTTGCCCAGGAAGAAATGGGGCGGAATACAGGTTATTGGTGGTCTCCTACAGAAGACCATGTGGTCTATACCCGTGTTGACGAAAGCGCCGTCGATATTGTTGAGCGCTTTGATATCAACGCCGAGGGCGTGACAGTCATCGAACAAAGATACCCTCGCGCTGGTACCACCAATGCGACTGTAGAATTGATTGTCCAGTCCGTTAAAGGGCGTAAGAAATTTGACGTTGACCTTGGCGACGACAAAGACATTTATCTGGCACGGGTCAATTGGTTGCCGGACGGCAGCGGTTTATTGGTTCAGCGGCAAAACCGCAATCAACGGACACTGGACTTGATCCATGTTGACCTAGACAGCCGCAAATCCAAAGTCATCCTAAGCGAGACATCAGAGACTTATATTAATCTGCACTTTGACTTACGGGTCTTAAAAGATGGCAGTGGCTTTATATGGTCTTCAGAACGAAGCGGATATCGTCATTTGGAATATCGTGCGATGGATGGCACGCTTATTCGTGATATCACAAGTGGCGACTGGGCTGTGGAAGCCGTTGAACGAGTGGATGAAACACGCGGCCTGGTCTTCTTTACCGGCTATAAAGATACGCCCTTAGAGCATCACCTTTATGAAGTGAGCTATTCATCACCCGCCACACCTAATCGCCTGACCAAACCGGGCATGACACATCGTGTGGATGTCGCTGGTGGCGGCAAGGCCTTTATCGCTATTTCATCAAGCCCCTCTCAACCCTCTCAGGTTGGATTATATGATGGGTCCGGCACCTTATTGCGCTGGATAGAGGAAAATAAGATTGATGAAGATCACCCTTATTTTCCTTATCTTGCCAATCACGTTACGCCCGAATTTGGCACCATCGACAATGGCCACGGCACCACGCTTTATTATGAGCTGTTGAAGCCGAAAAACATGGAAGAAGGCAAAAAATATCCAGCTATTGTTCATGTTTATAACGGCCCGCATGTTCAATATGTGTCCAATGGCTGGGGTGACCCACTGGATCAGGTCTATCTCCAGCGCGGCTATATTGTTTTCCGCATTGATGGTCGGGGCAGCGATAATCGGGGTAAGGCTTTTGAAGAAGCGCTGTATGAAAAAATGGGCAGTGTTGAGGTTGAAGACCAATATGCAGGTCTCGACTTTCTGAAATCACTGGACTTTATCGACGCCGACCGAATTGGTGTGCGTGGCTGGTCTTATGGCGGTTATATGACGCTCCATTTAATGCTGCAAAAGCCGGATGCCTATGCAGCCGGTGCATCAGGTGCGCCTGTCACGGACTGGCGTTTCTATGACACCCATTATACTGAGCGTTATATGAACCTGCCGGACGCCAATAAAGAGGGGTATTCATCCTCTTCCGTGCTGCCAATTGCAGGGCAGTTGCAGAATCCGCTGCTTATGATTCACGGCATGGCGGACGATAATGTCATTTTCGATAATTCCACGGCGGTCTATTCCTATTTCCAGGAAAATAATCTGCCTTTTGAAATGATGACCTACCCAGGCCAGAAACATGGCATTGCCGGGCCTAAGCGTCGCATGCATGTTAATAATGTCATGCTTGATTTCTTCGATCGGCATTTGAAAAACTAATCGCTTCATGCCCATAATGCCTCACCACAGGGAGGCATTATGGGCTGGCGGGATACAAAAGCAGGTCTGGATCAACTGGACCACTGTTTAAATTGCGGTGCACAAACCAGGGGCAAATTCTGCCCTATCTGCGGCCAGCGCAATGATGATTTCAAAAGATCCATCGCCGTTTTAGGGCGGGAACTGACCGAAGATATCTTCGCTTATGATTCCCGCTTTTATCGGACAATCACTGCGCTTCTGTTAAAACCCGGCCGTTTGACCCGGGACTTCGCCGATGGGTTGCGCGCCCGTTATATGCCGCCTATCAGGCTATATCTCATAAGCACGATTTTACTGTTCATTGTGCTCAGCTTTTCCAATGTGGCGCTCGTCAGCCTCGAACTAGACGTGCAAACACCTGAGGCATCGGAAACCAGTGAAGAAGTTGCGACCGATGATTCCGTCAGCTTTGATGGCCTCAAATTTTTCAAATTGGTACGGGAAGCCAGTGAAAGTGCGTCTCTCATTTCTGATGAAATGATTGAAGAAGCCGTTGCAGACAATGAAGGAGACGAGAAAGTCCAGGGCTTTGCACAGAATTTTTTTGAAGGCCTGAATGCCGTTGCCGCTGATCCACGCGTGGCGAATCGGGTTGTGAACGACTGGCTGCCCAGGATAATGATCCTGCTGCTTCCGCTCTTCGCTTTCACCCTGAAGTTCTTTTATGTTTTCCGCAAAGAATATCTATTGAAACACGCCGTCTATTCCCTGCATTTTCACAGCGCTATTTTCCTGCTGCTGACCCTTTTTATCTGCGCCCAATGGGCAGCATCGGGGCGGCTTGATGGCAACAGTCTGATCCTGGGCTATATAACTGCAACCGCACTTTACAGCCTGATCGCCTTGAGACATGTGTATAAGCAAGGCTGGATCAAAACGGTCATCAAATGGCTGGCCTTAGGTGTCGCTTATGTATTTTTGTTCTTCACATCCCTTGGTCTATCCCTTTGGATGAACATGGAATTTTTCCAAGGCATCTAAACTGATATATATCTTTTTGATAGATATGGCTTGACAGCATTAGGTGTATTACTTAAATATAACACCAAGACATTAAAAACTATCTTACACCCCACAAATGGGCGCAAGTCCAGACGTGAAAGTCGGAAAGTGAGATTATGAGCATTCGTTGGAATGATGATCAGCCGATTTATCGGCAATTAAAGGATCGGATGATCGCCCTCATCCTTGATGGCACATTGAAGGAAGGCGACGCCCTCCCTTCAGTTCGGGCAGTTTCTGTGGATTATCAAATCAATCCGTTAACCGCATCCAAGGCCTATCAGGAATTGGTGGCGGAAGACATTGTTGAGAAACGAAGGGGACTTGGCATGTTCGTCCGTGATGGGGCGCAAGCACGTTTAAGTACATCGGAACGCGATACCTTCTTAAAGGTCGAATGGCCGAAAATCCTGGAGCGTATCGAGCGTTTAGGCCTAAATGCCGAACAGCTTTTAACTGCTAAGTCTGGAGGCCAATCATGAGCGCTGTAATTTCAACAAGAGGCCTGGCCAAAAGCTATGGCGAAACAAAAGCCCTGCGCCCAACCGATTTAGAAATTCCACTGGGTCGGGTGGTTGGCGTTATTGGCGCAAATGGCGCCGGTAAAACCACAATGCTGAACTGCATATTAGGCCTGCTATCTTATGAGGGCGAATTATCCGTCCTTGGACGTGAGCCCTATAAAGACCGTGCCCAATTGATGCACGAAGTCAGCTATATCGCTGATGTGGCGACATTGCCGCGCTGGATGAAAGTGGGTCAGATTCTTGACTTCGTCGAAGGGGTTCACCCTAAATTCGACCGGGCCGCTTGTGAAGCCCGTCTTACCAAGACAAAAGTCCGTAAAGACGCACGTGTCCGCACCTTGTCAAAAGGCATGTTGGCGCAGTTGCACCTGGCCATTGTCATGGCGATTGACGCCCGGCTTTTAGTATTGGATGAGCCCACATTGGGCCTCGATATCCTGTTTCGGAAAAACTTCTATGAAACACTCATCAGTGAGTATTTCGATGACAGTCGGACGATCTTAATCACCACCCATCAGGTAGAAGAGATTGAGCAAATCCTGACCCATGCGATCTTCATCAAAGATGGTGATGTGGTCGTAAATGCCTCCATGGATGAGCTGGCTGAGCAGATTTTAGCCGTTGAGGTCTCTCCAGATCAGGAAGAAGCCGCTGAAGCCCTTGGGCCAATTCATAAGAGAAAAAGCCTGGGCCGCATCATTTATACCTTTGAGGGTCAAAGCCGCGAAGCCCTTGAAGCTTTAGGCCAAGTCCATCGTCTGGGCCTGGCTGATATGTTCGTCGCGAAAATGCAGGGATAAAAACATGCCGGTATTTTTCCAACTTTTAAAACGTGAAGCCATTGAACATCGTAATGGCATGATTTTAACGCCTTTGATCGTTGCGGCTTTGATTGCGCTCACCATGCTTTTCGGGTCAATCACAGGCTCTCAGATGATCGATATAGAGCTGAGCCCAAGCGATCGCGCTGAAATCATGGAAGAACTCCAGGAAGAGCTGGACGAAGAAAATGTTCAAGTCGAAACAGCATTAGGGATTGGCCTTTTTACATTGTCTGTTCCTTTGCTTGGCATTTCGCTAATCGTCTCCCTCTTCATGCTGTTGGGTTCGCTCTATGATGAGCGGTCCGAGCGGTCGATCTTATTCTGGAAATCCATGCCTGTTAGCGACACCGCAACAGTATTGTCAAAACTGGTAACCGGCGCATTGTTGATCCCCTTTGCTGCAGCAATCGTCAGCTTCGGCGTTCAACTCTTCGCTTTGCTGGTGGGGTCCATATTCGGCAGTGTCAACAATCTGCCTATCGGATTTGGGGTGTGGACCATGGCGCCTATCTTCAAAGTCTGGTGGACCATTACAATGCTGATATTCTTCGGCGGACTTTGGGCAGCGCCATTTCTCAGCTGGTTATTATTGGCCTCATCCTGGGCACCACGGACCCCATTCCTCGTCGCCTTTGTACCTATCGCTGCCGTCTCTCTGCTGGAAGCGCTGTTTAATAAAACAAGCTGGTTCATTACGTCCGTTGCCGACCGGTTCAGCGGGGCTGGCCTTCTGGAACGGCTGGGAGAACGGCTCGAGGCTTTTGAAGAATATGGCGAACGTGGTCTTGATGGATCGGACTTGTTTATCTCATTCGGTGACATCGGTGCCATATTGGCCATGCCAGGCCTTTGGATCGGATTGATCATCGCCGCTGGCTTCACAGCCGGGGCCATCCACATCCGCCGAACCAAGACATTATGATTTAAGGAAACGACCCGCAAAACTTAGACCGCCGCTCAGCCGGCGGTCTTTTTTTGCATATTGCTTGAAAAGCGGATATGAGGCTGTCGACACCCTTAAATTCAGGACCTGATAATGACCCTTGAAGCCCTTGTACAGAAATTGCAACCTGCCGTTATTGCAGCAGGAGAGGTCATTTTAGAAATCCAGGAAAAGGGCTTTGATGTAGAGGAAAAAGGCGACCAGTCTCCCGTGACTGAGGCCGACCGCGCTGCCGAAGATATACTTGTCAAAGCTTTGAAATCCCATGTACCAGAAGCGGTCATCGTCGCTGAGGAAATGGCCGCCGCTGGGATCATGCCCGACACATTGGGCGAAGAGTTTTATTTGATTGACCCCCTCGACGGCACAAAAGAGTTCATCAAAGGCGGGCTGGATTTTACCGTGAACATTGGGCTTATCAAAAATGGTGCGCCGGTCATGGGCATTGTATATGCCCCCGCTCAAAACCGCCTGTTCACGGGCATTAGAGGCGTTGGTGCATTTGAGGAAAACACAAAGACTGGCGAAAAGAAAGCCATTCAAACACGCGCAGCGAATAACAGCGCCATCGACGCCGTCGCCTCAAAATCGCATCGCGATGAAGCAACAAATGCATTTCTCGAAAAATACGTTATTCGGGATTTGAAATCTGCTGGTTCCAGCTTGAAATTCTGCCTGGTAGCAGCAGGCGAGGCAGACATATACCCACGCTTTGGTCCAACGATGGAATGGGACACAGCAGCGGGCCAAGCCGTATTAGAAGCAGCCGGCGGCCACAATGTTCATCCCGACGGCACCGCTTATCAATATGCCAAATCAGATTTTAAAAACGGCCCCTTCATTGCCGTGGGTGACAAAGCACTATTGAAGTCGATCTAGGAAGATCAGCACTCAACTACATTCACAGCAAGGCCACCTTTCGAGGTTTCCTTATACTTCGCCTTCATATCGCGGCCCGTTTCCCGCATGGTTTCAATCACCTTATCCAGGCTGACCATGTGTGTGCCATCTCCTAGAAGCGCCAAACGAGAGGCATCAACAGCCTTGATCGCCCCCATGGCATTGCGTTCAATACAAGGAATTTGAACCAATCCCGCAATTGGATCACAGGTCAGACCAAGATTATGCTCCATACCAATCTCGGCTGCATTTTCAATCTGTTCATTCGTGCCTCCCAATGCCGCCGTCAGGCCGGCAGCCGCCATGGAACAGGCCACACCGACCTCCCCCTGGCACCCGACTTCAGCCCCTGAAATAGAGGCATTTGTTTTATACAACGCGCCCACCGCCGCAGCTGTCAGCAGAAAATCATGCAGGCCCCGGCGACTGGGTTGGCAGAAATGATGATAATACCGCAAAACCGCCGGTAAAATCCCGGCTGCACCATTTGTCGGCGCTGTAACAACCTGACCACCGGATGCATTTTCCTCATTCACCGCAATGGCCCAAAGATTGATCCAGTCCATTGCGGACAAAGGTTCAACCTCACCAGTCTCTTCCTTCTTTTTCAAAGACTGATACAAGCCCGGCGCACGACGCGGCACATTTAGAACGCCAGGCAAATGGCCTGTTCTTTTACATCCCCGCTCTATGCAGCTATTCATGACCTGCCAGACACGATCAAGACCGTCTTCTATCTCATCTTGGCTATGTCGTTCACGCTCATTCGCCAGCATGATATCTGATATTTTCAAACTCTTGGCCTGCCCGATTTCCAATAATTCTTTGGCAGAGGAAAATGGAAACGGCACTGAGATTTCTTCTGCCCGCGGGCTGTTTCGCCCGGCTTCAAACTCATCCAATACGAAACCACCACCAACAGAATAATACAGTCGGTCCAACAACAGTCGCCCATCTTCACCAAAGGCTTCAAATTTCATGGCATTTGAATGAAAGGGCAGTCGCTTGCGTTGTTCAAAAAGGATATTTTTTTCGGGGTCAAAATCTATGACAGTCTGCCCATTAAACTTCAGCTGCTTCAAGGTGTTGACTGCGTTCAGGATCGGCTCAATATGATCCGGGTCCAGCAGATGTGGCTGTTCCCCCGACAAACCTAAAATTACTGCCTTATCGGACCAGTGACCTTTACCAGTTAAAGCAAGCGAGCCGTAAAAATGGATATTGATGCCAGATACCCGACCTTCAAACTCTTTCAAAGATGATGCAAAACGACAAGCGGCCACCATGGGTCCGACCGTATGAGAACTGGACGGGCCAATGCCGATTTTAAACATCTCAAAGACACTGATCATCATATCTGCGACCCCTGATCACATGTGAATACTGCGTGTTTAACTGGAAAACAGAGTTGCAGCCAAATGAATTCAGCAGCCTTTACTTGTAACTGCAATGACATTAGAGTGTTCGCGGGGTAAGCAACCACGCTGTAAAAATAAGAATATAAGATTGAGCATGAGGCTGCCGTGTTTCGGACGTTCAAACAAATAGTTTGTCTTTTAAGTGTCTTTTATTTAGGCTTAGCGGCTGCTTATGCGCAAAATGCAATAGCCTTGACTACCGGGCTGGAAGATATCCAAGCTGAGATATTACATCATCCTGCCCAGGCCTATGACCTGATAAACAAAGCCCTTCCGGAGCTTGAGACAGCAGGTGATCCAAATAAAATCGCCTATGCCAAAGCCATCCAGGCTCAGGCTTTAAACAGTCTTGGGCGGTCTGATGAAGCTTTTAACAACGTTGTCAGTCTTATAGATGAAAACGCACTGAGCGAGCTTAGCGACCACGTCCAGGCAGAGCTGTATTTCGCCATGGGCCAGGCCCAATCCATGCAGGGAAGTCTGGCGGATGCCTTCATGTCTTTCCAAAAGGCCCATGATATCTGGGATAATCTGGGCGACCAGGTCAACAAGGCCTCAATGATTATTTCAATGGCCGGCCTTTACATTGAATCCGCTGACATAGACAAAGCGATTTCTTTTTATGAAAGCGCAGTTGCCGAAGTCGACGCAGCCGGTGACCCAATCAACCAGATACGACTGAAAAACAATCTCGCCTATGCTTATAGTTTACACGGTGAGCCGGACCACGCGCTGGACCTGCTGGAAGATGTGATTAACAACCCCATCGTCAAAAACAGCCCGCTGCTCACTGCTTACAGCTATGAAAATATGGGGGAAGCCCTCGTCCTTCTTGGTCAATATGAAGAGGCACAGACATATCTGAGCAACGCGCTTGGAATTGCCAAGGAACTGGGGCTTGATTCGCTGATCATTGCAGGTCGCACATTCCTAGGTGAAATCGCCATGCGTAAAGGTGATTTCAATCTCGCGCTCGCCCATGGTCATGCGGCAAGCCGTTTGGCCGAAAACGTAAATGAAGCGCCATTGATGCGCGACACCTATATGCTTTTGTCCACAATCTTTCGGGCAATGGAAAATTTCGAAGCCTCACTGGCTTATATGGACAAATATACGGAAACAAAGAATCTCGTTTCCAATAATGAGGCCAAAAGACGCCTCGAGCTGCTTGAAGCACAATTCAAGCTTAGCGAAAAAGAAAATGAAATCACGCTGCTTCAGCAAAACAATGAGATCAATGCACTCCGCTTAAACCAGGCGAAGACCCTTCAAAATATAGCGATCAGTGCTTTCGTTCTTCTCCTGGTCATCATATTGGTTCTCATCATATCTCTGCGGGCCAAAGCGCTGATCAACAGACGCTTACAACAAAAAGCGACAGAGCTGATGGAGACGCAGACCCAGCTTGAGAAAGCAAATAAGGTGAAATCCGATATCCTGGCCATGACCAGCCATGAAATCCGCACACCTTTAAATGCCATCATGGGAATGTCGCAGGTCCTTTTGCGCTCAAAGTTGGATAATGACCTGCATCGCTTTGTGGAAACCATTCATTCGTCTGGTGAACTTCTCATTGCGACTTTGAATGACATATTGGACCTTTCAAAGATTGAAGCAGGGCGTTTGGAAATCCATGAAAATGAGTTTTCCATTCAAGACCTCGCGGAACGCATCTCCAAACTTTGGCAGCACAAGGCCTCTGAAAAAGGTCTGGGTTTCTCAATTGATACCCGCGATGCACCCCAGGTCAAATTGCGGGGCGACTTAAACCGCCTGCAGCAAATCGCCTTCAACTTGATTTCCAATGCCATTAAATTCACGAATGAAGGAACCGTCATAGTCAGGCTATATGGAGAGACGCTTGGCGATGACAAAGCAACATTCGGCCTGCAGGTTATAGACAGCGGCATAGGCATCCCGCCAGAGCTTCATGAAGCTGTGTTCGAACCTTTTCATCAAGTCGAAAGCGGTTCTGCCCGCAGCTTTGGGGGAACCGGGCTGGGGCTTGCGATCTGCAAGCAGCTCAGCGAGCTGATGCACGGAAAAATCAGTCTCGCCAGTCGGGCTGGACAAGGCACAACCTTCACGGTTCTCCTGCCCATGGATCGTGTTCAAGAACAACCCGAACCTGTGCAGGACATCTCTGAATCCGCCAATTATATGGGCAGCAGCGCCGTTCATATTCTTGTGGCTGAAGACAATGAATTAAACCAGATGGTCATTCAGCATATGCTCTCCGTCATCAAAGCAGAGCTGGTCTTTGTTCCAAATGGAGCGCGCGCTATTGAAGCGCTTGAGCGACATGATTTCGACTTGGTCCTGATGGACCTTCATATGCCCACAATGGACGGGGCAACGGCGACGAAAATCATCCGATCCATGGATAATTATAAGGCAGATATACCCATCATCGCTCTAACCGCTGATGCGATGGAGGGGGACCGTCAAAAAGTTCTGGACGCAGGAATGGATGAATATGTTTCAAAGCCGATTGACCTTGAAACGCTTCTCATCGCCATTCAAAATCACGTAGATATCATGCCGTCGGAAACGCCAACAAAGGCGTTGGAAGCTGCGTCTTAGGACGCATCTAATGCGTGTTTCACAGCCTTCTTCATGACTGTCGGCAGATTTTTCAGCGCTTGTTGGACAGCTACCCACTGACTTCCATCGGGTTCTTTAATATTATCGCCTATAACAACATGCAGGCGTAATCGAAAATGCGTGAAGACATGATCGACGTGGCCAGGCAACAGCCGACCATCAATCTTAAATGGCGTGGATGACAAGGCCGTTGGAAGGTCAAAGTCGACTTCCCAATCACTGCCCGGCAAAGCCAGCATTCCACCCAGAAGTCCTTTGGCAGGACGCCTTATGAGAAGAATCTCCTCCCCTTTCCGTGCAAAAAAAGCGATGCCACCACGTATCGGCTTTTCCTTTTTAGGCGGCTTCACCGGAAAGACCTCTTCCTTAGATAAAAAATGAGCCTTACAGCTTAGCCGGATGGGGCAGATCAGGCATTTCGGTGATTTCGGCGTGCAGATTGTCGCGCCCAAATCCATTATAGCCTGCGCATAGTCTCCCGGCCGACCAACAGAAGTGTGTCGCGCCGCCAGTTCCTTCAGCTCTTTCTTCGCTTCCGGCAAAGGCGTAGCAACACTGTGATACCGTGCAATGACCCGTTCCACATTCCCATCCATAATCACGCTATATTGGTCAAAAGCGATGGCGGAAATTGCGGCCGCCGTATAAGGGCCAACTCCCGGCAGTGTGAGCAATGTTTTCTCATCACCTGGAACAACTCCGCCATGGTTTTCGACAATTTCTTTCGCAGCCTTCACCAGATTTCGCGCACGTGAATAATATCCCAGGCCTGCCCAGGCATTCATCACCTCTTCTTCAGGAGCCTGAGCGAAGCTCTCCAAGTCTGGCCAACGCCGTGTAAATTCCTGAAAATACGGCATAACTGCAGCAACAGTGGTTTGCTGCAACATAATCTCTGACAGTAATACATGATAGGAATCAGCCTGACCCGCAGGTGCACGCCAAGGTAATTCACGGGCGTGATTATCATACCAATCAAGCAATCGCTTTGAGATCGGTGTTTCCAATTCGCGTTTTTCAGCCTTATACATAATATGAGGACATAGAAGCCGGGGATAGGAATGTCCATTACTGACCGCAAAAAAGGCCCAAGGGCAATTGAAGACCTGGTGCACGGGGCCGCACGTAAAGCCTTCCGCAAACAGGGCTTCATTGAAGCGTCCATTTTGACCAAATGGCCCCTGATCGTTGGCGAGTTGCTCAGCACCCATTGCCTGCCTGAACGCATGTATTTTCCACGCGGGAAAAAAACCAGTGCCACCCTCACCATTCGTGCGGAAGGTGCCTTTGCTTTGGAGTTACAGCATTTGGAGCCCATGATCCTCGAACGGATCAATGTTTTCTTCGGTTACCGCGCCGTTGAAAAGCTACGCATCACGCATGGGCCTTTACCTCAGGCACAGACTCGCCCTAAGGTCTTGGCGGAAGAAAAACCAATGGGGAAGGAAGAAGAACGTCAGTTGGCAAAGCTGGTGCAGGATATATCTGACCCCAAATTAAGAGATGCGGTGGCAAATTTAGGGCGGTCAATTTTAAACAGCCCCAAATGAACATAAATACGCCGGTGAATGAAAAGCTGGCAATCGGCGAAATCTCCCGCCATACTAGATATAGCGTATAAGAAAGGACGACATACGAAATGAATGCAGTTTTGACAGAAAATGCCCCCTCTGTCCGTAAGGCTCTGATGATTGGCATGATGGCTTTTTCTTTGGCAGCTTGTGACAATCAATCTTCTGCTAATGGCGAAGCCGGTGATGGCGGCGCAACTCAAATCTCAGCCGGTGAAGGCTTCATTCCAACACCCAATGGCGGCTATGCCATGGGGGACCCTGATGCTCCCGTGAAAATCATCGAATTTGCATCATTCACTTGTGGTGCCTGTGCCAATTTTCACGAAACCGTCTTTCCGCAGATCAAAGAGAAATATATCGATACGGGTAAAGTCTATTTTGAAATGCGGTCCTATATCCGCAATTCAGCGGACATGTATGCGACAATTGCGATCAACTGCGCAGCCCCGCAAAATTTTGAACCAATGGCTGATCTATATTTCGCAAGCCAACGGACATGGCTGACATCCAGCGATCCAAATGCTTATGTGGCGTCAATGGCAAAACGTGCTGGCATTCCATCCGCCCGTTATGAGGCCTGTTCAAATGACAGCGGGCAGAAAACATCTGCGCTGACAGTGACGAAAAAAGCGCAGGAACAATATCAGGTTCGTGCAACACCGACGGTCGTCGTAAATGGCGATGTTGTAAATGGTACTGGCGGCTGGTGGGCTGCGGTAGACAAAGCCATCCAAGAAGATTTGTAAGAGGAAGCTGAAGCCCAGTGGTGCATTTCAAGCGCCTTCGTTTGTCCGGGTTCAAATCTTTTGTTGAACCCACTGAATTGTGGATCGAACCCGGCCTAACCGGTGTTGTCGGTCCCAATGGGTGTGGCAAATCGAACCTGCTTGAAGCGCTTCGTTGGGTCATGGGGGAATCAAGCCCCAAATCCATGCGCGGCGGGGGGATGGAGGATGTCATTTTTGCTGGCACGTCCAGTCGTCCCGCACGCAATTTAGCGGATGTATCTCTACTGATCGATAATGCGGACCGAAAAGCCCCCGCGGCTTTCAATGATACGGACGAATTGGAAATATCCCGCCGTATTGAACGCGAAGTTGGGTCAGCCTATCGGATTAACGGCAATGATGTACGTCAGAAAGACGTGCAATTATTATTCGCTGACGCCGCCACAGGCGCACATAGTCCAGCCTTGGTTTCTCAAGGCCGCATTGGCAATCTGATCACGGCCAAGCCAGTTCAAAGACGGCAGCTGCTTGAAGAAGCTGCGGGTATTTCAGGCCTCCATGCCCGCCGTAAAGAGGCCGAACAGCGCCTGCGCGCCGCGGAAAACAACCTGCTCAGGCTCCAGGACGTGATGGAGCAAATGACCACTCAGGTTGCCAGCCTGAAGCGCCAGGCCCGACAGGCCGAACGCTATCGTAAGATTTCCGGCGATGTACGCAGTGTCGAATCTATGCTGTTGTTCAGCCGCTGGAAGCTGGAAGCAGATAAATTAGATCAAGCAGAAAGGGCGTTGAAGGAAGCCGACGCCTTAGTTGCGGAAATTACTGCAAAATCATCTTCCATTACAAAGACCCAGACAGAAATTGCGGCCCGCCTGCCCGATTTAAGAAAGGCCGAAGCAGAAGCATCCGCTGCCCTCACCCGGTTGAAAGTTGCACGGGAAAGCCTTGACGCAGAAGAGGCCCGCCTGGATGCAACCCGACAGGAATTATCTCAACGTCTTGAACAAATTGACCAGGACAGCGGGCGCGAAGCTGAAATGGCGCAGGACGCTGTTACTGCTCTCAGCCGGCTGGCACAGGAAAGGGAAGAGCTTCTCGCTCAGCTGGAGAAAAGCTCTTCCCATCTTCAAGAGGTCAGCGCAAAGTTAAAAGCGGCGGAGGAGGCAGCAAGCACGGCTGAAGCTGTGTTGGACAAGGATACACAAGCGCTTGCCAGCGCTCAAGCTCGGCAGGAAACAGCCGAGGGTGCCGTCCGTGCCGCTGAACGCCGCATCGCACGTTTCGAGGAAGAAAGAGGACGGCTGCAAGCCGAATTCGAACGGATCAATCAAGCCGACGACCAGACACAGGCATTACAGGATGCGGAAGAGAAACAACAGTCTCTTGAAAGCGCCTATGAGCAGGCACAGCTGCGCCATAGCCAATGTCAGGAGCAGCTTAGCGCCCTGGAAGTCGAACGCGATGACACGCGTAAGACATGGGCGGAGGCTGATGCTCAAAAAAGCAAATTATCCGCTGAAATCTCAGCTCTTGAATCCGTCCTGACCACGGGTGACGTACAAGGGGAATATATCCCGGTTTCAGAGAAATTAGACGTTAAAAAAGGCTATGAAAAAGCCTTGGGCGCAGCATTAGGCGATGATCTTGAAGCAGCGCTTCAAAAAGGCCCTAAATATTGGGGGGAATTGCCTCCCCTGCCTACGACCCAAGCTCTTCCCGACGGGGCTATAGCTCTGTCTCAATTTGTAAAAGCGCCAAAGGAACTTGAGCGGCGGCTTAGCCAGATCGGTATCATCTCGCAGGACAAAGGCCATGAAGTCGCAGCCCAACTTATGCCAGGCCAAAGACTTGTGAGTGAGGAAGGCGCGCTCTGGCGTTGGGATGGCTTCTTTGCCAGTGCCGAGGCCCCGACAAGTGCCAGCATCCGCCTGGCCCAACGCAATCGGTTAAACGACCTGCAAGGCCTATTTAATGCCGCAGCACAAAGCGAAGCGCAAAGCCGAGAAAAACACGAAGCCACACGCTCAAAAGTCGATACGGCCCGGCAGGAGTTGAATGAGGCCCGGCAGGAAGAAGGGCGCCTGAATCAGGCTTTGAATGAAAATAGGCGGGTTTTAAACCGGTTAAACCAGGCAACGCAGGACCGCCAGAATAAAAGCAGTGCATTGGAAGCCGGATTGGAACGTCTGCAAGATGAACGTCAGACAGCCCAACGCGAATTCGAAGAAGCGCAAGGCGCTTTGACAGATTTACCTGACCTCTCGCACCTCCAAAGCGCTTTGGATAAAGTCAGAACCGACGCCAATGAAAAACGCAGTGCTTTAAGCGACGCCCGCAGCGCCTTTGACCGGCTGCATCGAGAAAAAGAATTCGCGCTCGATCGGAAAGCTGCAGTGGAGCGCGAAGAACTTGCGTGGAAGAGCCGGGTGGAAAGAGCTGGTGCGCAGCAGAAAACCCTGGCCGAACGAAAAATCCAAGTCACAGCCGCTTTGGAAGATTTAAAGAACCGCCCGGCAGAAATCGCTGAGCGGCGTGACCGCCTGTTAGATCAGATCCAACAGGCCGAAGGAGGGCGGAACAAGGCTGCGGACCAGCTTGCCAAAGTTGAAAATGAATTAAGTGAGCAGGACCGCCTCGCGCGGTTGGTGAATGAAGATTTGTTGGACGCACGCGAAAAACGGGTTCGTATTGACGCTGAAATGGAAGCCCATGGAGAGCGTAAAAAAGACCTCGCCCATGAAATCGGCCAGACATTTCAATGCCCTCCCCCACTAGTTCTTGAGAAAGTCGGTATCGAAGACGAAGACAATCTACCGACAATTGATGTGCTGGAACATAAGCTTGAACGTTTTAAGGCCGAGCGTGAACGCCTTGGCGCGGTCAATCTGCGCGCAGATATCGAACTTCAGGAGATTAGCGAGCAGATTGAACATATGAGCGGCGAAAAACAGGACCTGGAAGAAGCCATTTCCCGCCTGCGCTCGGGCATTAACAGCTTGAACCGCGAAGGTCGGGAACGCCTGCTCAAAGCCTTTCACGACGTGAATACCCATTTCGGCGAATTATTTACAACGCTGTTCGGCGGAGGCAACGCTCATCTGGAATTGGTCGAATCCGATGACCCTCTTGAAGCCGGCCTTGAAATCATGGCCAGCCCGCCGGGCAAACGCCTTCAGTCCCTTTCTCTCCTTTCCGGCGGGGAGCAGGCTTTAACGGCCCTATCCCTGATTTTTGCCGTATTCATGACCAACCCCGCTCCAATCTGCGTCTTGGACGAGGTTGATGCACCATTGGATGATGCGAATGTCGAGCGATTCTGCAATTTGCTGGATGAAATGACAAATCTGACGGACACTCGCTTTTTAATAGTGACACATAATGCCGTGACAATGTCTCGAATGGACAGATTATTTGGCGTGACCATGGCCGAACGCGGTGTTTCTCAGCTTGTTTCCGTTGACTTGAGCCAGGCCGAAGAGCTGCAAGCAGCAGAATAATTTCTTAAATTCCATTTTACCCAATAAAAACAATAGCTTATTTGTTTTTCATTGTGCCTTGACTAGGGGGCCTAGCAACACTATGGTGCAGCCGCTTGCCAAAGCCTGTTTTGGCGCATGAACAAGGGGCACAACCATGTCAGACGACAATTCGTTTGAAGACCGGTTATCCAAAGTTCGCGCGAGGAGAGAGCAGCGGGAAGCAGAAGCACGGCGGAAAACCAATGCGGCAATGGGTATTGGCTTCCGTTTAAGCCTCGAACTGGTTGTCGCGGTTATCGTTGGCAGCCTTTTAGGCTATGGGCTGGATCGATGGTTAGGTACTTTTCCCTTGGCATTGATCGTATTTTTTGTCATTGGCGCTGTAGCAGGTGTGAAAAACTTGTACCGCGCTGTGCAGGAAATCAGCTTAGAACAAAGACGGGCTGAAGAAGAGACTTCAGCGGGTGATGGAAACAAGGTCGATTTGCCGGTAGATAAAGAAACCGACTAATCGCATGAAGATTGGGAATAACGGCGGTGTCTAGTCCCCTTGATCAATTTAAGATCGAAACCAAAGTCCCCTTGGAAATCGGCGGCATCAACGCCTCCATCACAAATTCATCCCTTTGGATGTTTGCTATTGTTATTGCTTTAACAGCATTTTTCCTGATTGCGATGCGCCGGCGTGAAATGGTGCCTGGCCGCGCGCAGTCTGTTGCAGAAATGCTTTATGAATTTATCGGGAATATGATCCGGGATAATGTCGGCCATGGCGGCCGCCCTTATTTCCCCTTCATCTTCTCCCTCTTCATGTTCATATTGGGCGCCAACTACGCCGGTATGCTGCCGTACAGCTTCACTGTCACCAGTCATATCGCCGTAACATTCACCTTTGCAGCAATTGTGTTCATGGGTGTTGTGGTCATTGGCTTTGCAAAACATGGCCTGCATTTCCTGTCCATGTTCCTGCCGTCCGGCACACCAATTTATCTGGCCCCGTTGATCATTATCATTGAACTGATCTCATTCCTGTCCCGGCCTGTGACACTATCTGTCCGGCTTTTTGCAAATATGACAGCGGGTCATATTCTGTTGAAAGTTTTTGCCGGTTTCATCATTTCCATGGGCGCCGCTGGCGGAGCTATTTCCGCCCTGGCCGTGCTGCCCTTTGTGATGAACATCGCTTTGTCTGCGCTCGAATTTCTGGTCGCAGGCGTACAGGCATATGTTTTTGCACTTCTCACCTGCATCTATTTAAACGACGCAGTGAATTTGCATCATTAAGAACTGAATTAAGAATTTAACCGCTTCTAAGAAAGGATATATCCATGGACGCTGAAGCAGCAAAATACATTGGCGCAGGTTTGGCCACCATTGGTATGGGTGGCGCAGGTATCGGCGTGGGCATCATCTTCGGTAATTATTTGTCTGGTGCATTGCGGAACCCTTCCGCTGCTGCCCAATTCTTCCCGAACGTGATCTTCGGCTTTGCCGTGACTGAAGCCCTGGGCATTTTCTCCTTCCTGGTGGCCCTGCTGGCTTTGTTTGGCTAATTCTCGTCCCGGAGTACGGGGTGTTTAGGCGCCCCGTTTCCAGGCTGGAAGTGATAAGTTAAGGGAGGGAGGCACATGCCTCAATTTGATCCCACAACCATGGCGCCTCAGATTATCTGGCTGCTCATCAGCTTCGCTGTCTTTTATTTCATGATGGCGCGGGTGGTACTGCCTAAAATCGGCGAAGTTGTCGAAGAACGTTCCGAACGTATTGCTGACGACCTGGACCAGGCTGAGCAGATACGGTTGGAAGGCGAAAAGGTTCAAGACGACTTCCAAGGCGGTCTTGCTGACGCAAGAACCCAAGCTCAAAAAGTCCTGGCTGACGCCCGCGTAAAGGCGGCGCAGAAGATGGATGAAAAGACAAAAGCTTTGGAAGCAAAGCTTGCAAAACAAGCGGAAGACGCAGAGCAACGTATCCTTGCAGAAAGAAAAGCTGCAATGGCTGAGTTGGAGTCTGTATCCGCGGAAGTAGCGGAAGACATTGTTGCAAAGCTATTGGGCGAAAGCACAAAAGCTGACGATGTTCAAAAAGCCGTTAAAGCTCAGTTAGATGCACGGGGGAATATTTGATGTCCAATTTGGCTCTCTATTCTCTCCTTGCTGCAGCTGAAGCCGGCGATGCGGCACATGCTTCTGGGTTTTCCGACCCTAAGACATGGGTTGCCATTGGCTTCATCGTCTTCCTTGGTATCCTCGGCTATCTCGGTGTTCACCGGAAAATCTCATCTAGCCTTGATGCACGGGCCGAAAAAATCCGTGCGGAGCTTGATGAAGCCCGGACCTTGAAAGAAGAAGCCCAGCATCTTCTTGCTCAGCATCAACGCAAGCAACGTGAAGCCGCGAAAGATGCGGAAGCGATCATCGAACATGCGCGGGAAGAAGCGGCAATCATTGAAAAAGATGCTCAAGCGAACGTCGACGCCATGATTGAGCGGCGCACACGTTTGGCGCAGGACCGCATCACACAGGCTGAAGCCGCAGCGGTTAAGCACGTCCGTGCGGCAGCCGTTGAAGTGGCAAGTGAAGCCGCAACCAAAGTCATTGCAGACCATTTAAAAGGTGGGAAGCAAAAGGACCTTATTGATTCAGCGCTAGCTGACATCAAAGAAAAGCTTCACTGAGAGTACAGTTGATTTAATGGAAAAGGCGGCTTTATCAGCCGCCTTTTTTATGTCGCCAGACCACCTAATTCCGCCTTCTTACGCACATAAGGCGCTATGTCCTCAAGCTGCTTTCGCACATCACTCAAGGCTTTGGTAATTTCCACATTCTGCGGGCTTTTTAATCGTGCAATCTCGAATTCAGAGATGGCAAGCTCGTAAAGACCGAGACGGGTCAAAGCCACGCCCAGATTGTAATGAGCCGCCCATTTCCAAGGCACAATATCAATGGCCATTTTACACTGATTTTTCGCCCTAAAATACCGCCCTGCTTCAATCAACGCCGCGCAATAATTTGTATTCGCCTCATAGGACATGAATTTCGGCATATCTTCATCAAGAGCCTTGTCATAAAAACCCAAAGACTCTTCGATTTTACCAAGGCGATAATATTCATTCGCCTGTTGTAGAGCGGCTGGCTTCCCGAACTGGAGTACAGATTTATGCTCTTGAGTTTCACCTGCCCACCCTGCCGCCGGCAGGCAACCTAATGCGAGACTCGCAAGGGCTAAGTGTATCTTTTTCATTGCAATCATATTTTCTACCTCTCTAAAGAGCCCTGTTATCATGGCGCATACAGGCATATTCCTGCAATGACAAATATTATCGGAAGCCTACAGCACCATAGCCACCTTGAGGCAGGTTCTGAACCTTAATTCCAAAAACCCTTTCAATAGTATCGACGTTTGACGGCAGTTCCCCATATCCGATAAGCTGCGTCATACCCTCATTAACCAGCAGAAATGCGTCACAATATCTCGTAGCCAGATGCAATTCATGCAATACAGAAACCACGCCGATATCATGATCCGAACAGAGGTCTTTTAAAAGGCCCATGACTTGCAGCTGATGCCTGGGGTCAAGGGCCGCTACCGGCTCATCGACCATTAAAATCCGTGCTTGGCTGGCCAAAGCCCGCGCAATAAACGCACGGGCTTTTTCACCGCCGGACAATGTCGATAAAGGGCGTTTTCGAAAGGCCTGCAATCCTACCGCACGCAAGGCCTTTTCAATGGCATCATGATCTTCGTCCCGCAGTTTTTCAAAGACATGGTGTTTCTGCCTGCGGCCCAAAGCAACCAACGTCTCCACATCCAGAGGCCAATGAGCTATGTGACCTTGTGGAATATAAGAAAGGAAATGCGATAATTTCTGCGGTGCCAAGCCGGATACATCTTGCCCGCAGATTTCAATTCGGCCTGATTGGATGGGCAATAACCGGAGGACAGCCCTTAACAGTGACGATTTACCCGCACCATTTGGTCCAATCACAGCCAGAAACTGACCTTGATCCAAGAGCAGGTCAGCATTTTTTAAGACGAGTGAACCACCTAACTCAGCATGAAGGCCAGTGGCATGGATTAACCCCGTCATCGCATCCCCCTCCGCGTCTTCACGACGAGATAAAGGAAAAACGGACCGCCGATCAATGCCGTGACCACGCCAAGTTTCAATTCCGCCGTCGTTGGAAGAAGACGCACTAAGATATCTGCCCATAACACCAAAAGCGCCCCTGAAATCATTGAGGGAAAAAGCAGTCGTTGCGGATCAAATCCAACCCAGGGGCGAATGATATGAGGCACGATCAAACCGACAAAGCCGACCATCCCAGCCACAGCAACAGCCGCCCCCACACTTAAGCCGCTTCCTATGATGCACAACAGTCGGGTCAGCTTTAGATTCACTCCCGAAACCTGTGCGACATCCTCACCTAATGTCAGCAAACGCAAGGCAGGGCCCGCCGCAAAGAGAAACGCCCCTCCTATCACCATGAAAGGCAAGGCGAGCAGAACATCTGTCAAGGATCTGTTCGTTAATGCGCCTAGAAGCCACAACACCATCTCGGACAAGGCGAAAGGGTTTTGAGAGAAGTTAATCGCAAGGCTGGTCAACGCACCTGCTAACGCGTTTAAGCCCACGCCAATTAAAATCAAAGTCAATACACTGCTGTCCCGCCGTGCCAATAAAACAAGCGCAATTGTACAAAGGCACGCACCCAACATCGCCATAGCAGGCACGAAAAAAGCGCTCAGCGCCGCAAGGCCATATTGAATGGCTAATACTGCACCCAGTCCCGCACTGGCGCTCACACCAATGACGCCTGGATCAGCTAAAGGATTACGCAACAGGCCTTGCAGGGCGGCACCTGACAGGCCAAGGGTTCCGCCAACCAATACGCCGGTGATGATGCGCGGCAGTCTGATATCCTGGACAATGATCCGATAAGGGTCATCATCCCGCCCGCTGAACAAACCAGAGAAAAGTTGGGACAAATTAATGTCCGCCTGACCAATCATGAGTGACAGCAGCAGCGACACAAGCAGAAGTAAAAGCAGAAGTGTATTTAGCTCCAAATCCCGTTTCATTTCCGCGTTTCCGCCAGAGTTTTCGGATAAGCTTTTTCATGAATACGTTCGACAGCTTCAACGCTGAACCAGGCGGAACACGCCAAAAGCCTGCCAGGCAAGTGCAGTGTCGGCACCTCTTCAAAAAGCGTCTGTAAATAGCTGTGGCGGGCAATAGACCAGTGACTGGGCTGTTCGTCCCCTAAGTCAAAAAAACCGGTGATGATAAGGTCAGGCCGATTTAAAACCAGTTCTTCCAAGTCGACAGCGGGCCATCCTGTTAGCCCCTGTTCTGCTGTGATATTCATCACACCGGCCCGACTTAAGATAACATCTACAAAAGTCCCTTTGCCGGCACTGACACCACCTGGGGTCAAATATAAGGCACGAGGTCGCACAGTTTTTCTGCTGAGTGAAGCACCTATAGCGCCAAGACGCTGACGCATGTTCCTGATCAATGCTTGCGCCTTTTCCTGGGCGCGCAACGCTTCCCCCATGTGACGCAAATTGGCTTCCGCAGTCTCAAACCCATGACCAAAGTCAATCTGAGCGACATCCATGCCAAAGCGCTTTAAAAGACCAGGCGCTTGAAACCCTCCACCCCACTGCCGCACAACGATTGTCGGCTTCGCATCGATGATTGTTTCCGCCTCGGCTCTCAGTTGGGGAAGGCCCTGCGCCTGGTTTTTATAATAGGCGTATGAAGACTGGGACGCAGGAGACAGTCCGCGAATGTGTTGCCGCTCACTTAAAGCGAGAACATATTGGTCGGCGCAATAGTCCAACGAGACGACAGCCTGTTGTGGCTGCGCAATGGCATCTGGCATCATCAGATGCAGAGCAAGCCCCAATGATGCCAGATATGCTTTCATTAGAACCTTGTCCTTATTCCGCCATAGGCCGACGCACCAGGCGTACCGAAACCAGAAATGTCCTGATAATTTTTGTCAGTCAGATTTTCAACACGGCCAAATAATTCCAAACGTTCACTGATCTCATAAGAAGCCGCAAGGCTTAATGTCGTGAAACGGTCCACATCGACCTGGCCGAAATCAAGCTCCCGGCCATTAAAATATAGCCGCGCGGATAATTGCAGGCGGTCAATCGGCTTATAATTCGCGCTGAATGACGCCCTGTGCTTTGGCTGGCGAAGCGCCCGGCTCTCCAGGCTGATATTCCGCGCATCCGTATAAGTATAAGCTCCATCAAAGCTGAAGCTTTCAATCAGGCTGAAATGGACTGCGACCTCCACACCTTCGCTTTCATAGGACTGGAGGTTCACTGGAATGAACAGAAAGGGATCAAAGGAAATCAGGTCCGTCACATCTTGGGAAAAATAAGTGACAGACAGGCGAACATCATCCCGCTCAAAATCGCTTTCCAAGCCGATATCCCAGCCGGTTGAGCGTTCAGGCCTCAGATCGGCATTGAATGACAGCTCACTTGTGGTTGGCGCACGAAATCCTTCCTGATAGCTGCCACGCAGCCTTAGACCATAGGGGAGCTGGATCGCGCCACCTCCGCTTGCCGTTGTTTCCCCGCCAAAGCGAGAATTGGCATCATGACGCAAACCAAAGGACAGTTCTAACCATTCCAAAGGCTGAAACTGGGCCAGGCCATAGCCACTTGTGATGTGAATTTCATCACTGGCGCCAAAGCCTAAACGAACATCAGATTTATCGGTTTCCCGCTCTGCACCAAAAAGAAGAACAGCCCGGTCATCAAATTTGAAATCACCCTGATATTCATAGGATAGTCTCTCCCCTTCCCCATCAAAGGCAAAAGTGGCGATATCCTCTCGTTCTGCCTTGTTATAGGTCACAGACAGGCGGTGATTGAGCTTTTCATCAAAGGTCGCAATATTCAGAAAAACCGCGCCCAGCCATTCTTCTGACTTGGTGACATTGTCACCGTCCACCGGGCCCAGGAAAAAGTCAAAATCGTCAAATTCTACCCGCGTATCTCTATAACGAAAGACCGTATCAAAGCTGATATCTTCGACAGGAGTAAAGCGCAGTTTCGAGGAAAAAGTCAGATAGCGGGCGGCATCGTCTTCGGAATTTCCATTATCTTCATCTGCCGCTGAAATACCATCCGTATGCGACCCACTGAATGTGGCAGCGCCCGATAATATATCATTGCCACCGCGCAGTGTCGCACTGCCTCTTATGGTCCCAAATGATCCGCCTTCGACAAAAGCTTTACCAGACAGACCTTCTGAGGCTGTGCGTGTGACAACATTGATGACACCACCAATCGCATCAGACCCATAAAGCGTGGATTGCGGGCCTCTTAAGATTTCCACACGCTCAATATCGGCTGTATCAAAGGTCGCTAAATCAAAAGAATTTTCAAAGGTCGACGGGTCATTCACTTCAACACCATCAACAACCAGCTTCGTCAGCTCACTTGGCAGGCCACGAATTGACACGCTTGTGACGCCTCCAAAACTACCAGAGCGGTTGACTTGAATACCAGGCGTCAAAGTCAACGCATCAGACAAAAGGCGAATTTGCCCGATTTCAATGTCTTCAGCGGTAATGACAGAGACCGCCGTAATCGCATCTTCAAGGGCTGTCGGAATTTTGGTGCCGGTAATGATGATTTCATCATCAATTGCCTCTTGTGCGAAACCAGCCTGAGACGAAAGCGCCAGCATGGCAATGATGGAAATAGGTGATTTTAAGGGGAACATGAGTGCGGAATACCCTCCGGATAAAGGGATGCCGCCAATGGGCCTATATCTATATCTGTCCGGTTTATGCATGACGACATCCTGTTCAAACCTGGCCAAATGGCCGTTACGATGTCGTCTCAACGCATATGCCGCTCACCATGACTAAGCCCGGTCCGGTGAAGGACGACGCGATGGCAGGTTTCCTGGCTTATGGGTCATCACGCGTCATTCCGGCCTTCCCAAAACATGTGTTTCAGTGGACTATGGAATGGGCGCTCGCCATCTACAGTTGCGGGTACAGCTTTGGCTTTAGAACCAAATTCCCTTTCACCCCAAATGGGCACCATCTGATGATGGGGGTAAACAATCCTAGACCGGATTGCAAGCGGCTTGATTAGAAGCGCACCAGCTTCTCTTTGTCTTTCGCCCGGAAAACAAGGCTTTGAACGATATCAAAAAGCTCAATATTTACTTGGTTTTCCTGGGCCGGAATGACATCGCTTAAAATATTGGAATGGACAGCTAAGGCCATCGGCTGCTTTTCCAATACGACTTGCTGATAAACCACGGCATAATCGCCATCGGCTTCCGCACCGATAATCTTAAGGTCCAAGACCTCACCCTTATCCGTTTTCAAGCTGAAGTTTTCTTCCACATGCAGCGCCAGACGGGCCTGGGCTTCCAGATCCTGCAGTGAGATATCAGGCTGTTGGAGAAGGTGCGCGAGACCAAGCTCCGCATCATGAACATGAAGCTGATGAATAACTTCAATAGAGGATGATGCATCATTCCATCGAACCTCGGTAATGGTGAGTGGCAATCGATGTGCCTCAACACTCATCCAAGAAGCAAGAAACAGGAAAACGCCGGAAAGCAGCAGGGCCACTTTCCGACGGGTGTTTATAAAAGCGACTTTAATCATTCGTCGCCGGCGCTATAGGAGCTTCGCCACTTTTCATAGCATCGTCCTTTTCCTCGCCTTTCAACTCAACAAGCATATCCGCCATCAAATCCCGGGATTTGAAATCGCGCTTAAACAGTTCCAAACGAGAGGGAACCAATTTGCGTGGGAAATGATTGTTAGCGAAATCCGCGTCCGCCGTCTGATGATGGCGGTCCACTTCGATGGAAACGACTTCTTTCGGACGCATGATGAGCTTTGTGACATGTTCCGCATTGCGACGCCATATCTCCGCAGGGATCATATAATCCTCGGAACTGCCGTCTTTATAATGCAGGGTCAGCGGAATAGGCGTGACAAGACCACCTTGGTTTGTGAAATCCACAAAATAGATGAAATCATTGTCTTCAAGGCCTTTTTCAAGCGCTGCACGCTCCCACTCCTCAAGACCTTCCAGCTTGGATGCATAGCTGTTGCGATCTTTGTTGGACGTTGTGAAAGCGTCATTTTCGTTATAGAAGTCATTTAATTCTTCATAACGGTCAACACGCATCACTTTACCCTCTTCCCGGGTGCGGCTTTGCTGAAGCGGCTCAGGATAATCCCGGGCTTCTTCTGCGCGACGAATTGGGTCTTCCAAATCCGGGTTCAAAGTGGACAGCTGATAAGGCCGCACACTGTCGATGGACACATCAACATGATCCGTTGAATAGAACCAACCGCGCCAGAACCAGTCAAGATCAACACCGGACGCGTCTTCCATTGTGCGGAAGAAATCAGTCGGGGTTGGACGTTTAAACATCCAGCGACGGCTATATTCACGGAAGGCATGATCAAACAGCTCACGGCCCATCACGGTTTCACGAAGAACCGTCAAGGCTGCAGCCGGTTTAGAATAGGCGTTGGGGCCTAAGTTCAAGACACTATCAGACTGGGTCATGATCGGCACTTGATTTGTGCTGGTCATATAGCTCGGAATAACATCCAGAACATTGGTTTTGCCACCAAAGGCCGGGAAGTTTTCTTCCCATTCCAATTCCGCCATATATTCAAGGAATGTGTTGATCCCTTCATCCATCCAGGTCCACTGACGCTCATCCGAGTTCACAGTCATGGGGAAATAGATATGCCCCACTTCGTGAATGATCACGCCGATCAGGCCGTATTTGATCCCGCGGGAATAGGTGACTTCACCAGATTTTTCATCCTTAGTTGGACGACGACCGTTGAAGGTGATCATTGGGTATTCCATACCGCCCCGTTCCCAGGTGTTCACGGACTGCGCCATTGGATAGGGATAAGGGAAGCTGTAGCGGGAATAGACCTCCATAGTATGGATCACACTATGGGTGGAATATGTGGACCAGATCGGTTCTGCCTCATTCGGGTAGAAAGACATGGCCATCACATTTTCATGTTTCGCAC